>Ga0194125_10000412_pt1 | contig 71587 bp, 51 predicted proteins | sample TA2KigC250mmetaG_FD_148626 | JGI IMG/M metagenome (GOLD analysis project Ga0194125, IMG submission 148626) | Freshwater microbial communities from Lake Tanganyika, Tanzania - TA2015034 Kigoma Deep Cast 250m | ecosystem: Environmental > Aquatic > Freshwater > Lake | place: Tanzania: Lake...
CTGGTCAATGCGCACGAGGCGGTCGTCGGACTCGCCTCGCCCCGCATCGTCCTGCAGGTCCGCTGCAGCGGCGTCGGCCCGGCCCAGACCTTAATCTTCGCCGTGTCCGACAACGGACCTGGCGTCGCTGTGGAGGTTCGGGACAAGCTCTTCTCCCCGTTCTGCACGACCAAGCCGCGCGGGCTGGGGCTGGGTCTGCCGCTCGCGCGGCGGACGGTCGTCGACCACGGTGGACGGATCGACGTGGATACCAACGAGAACGGAACCACTGTGACGATTACCCTGCCGCTGGAGGGACGCATCAGCTATGCTGAAACTTCTGATCGTTGACGACGAACGGGGAAGCCGCGAAGCGCTTCGGCTGATCTTTGCGCGCGACTATGCCGTGTTGTCGGCCTCCACGGCGGAAGAGGCGCAGGCGGTCTTGTCGGGCGAACACGTCGATCTGGTGCTGCTGGATGTCGTGATGCCCGGACGTTCCGGGCTCGATTTCTTGCGCCAGATACTCGCCGACCATCCCGAGATGCCGGTCATCATGGTCAGCGCCTCGACCGCCATCCCGCCCGTCGTCGAGGCCATCCGCCAGGGAGCCGTTGACTTCGTCGGCAAGCCCTTCGACGTGGCGAACATCCGCCATGTGGTGCGGCGGGCGATCGAAACCAAACGGCTGCACCGCCGGGTCGCCGTATTGGAGACCGAACTGTCGGCCGCCTTTCCGACCCAGGAGATCATCGGCCGAAGCCCCGCCTTCGCCGCGGCCATTGAGCATGTGCGGCAGGCGGCTGTCACCGACGCCACAGTGCTGATCCAGGGGGAGAGCGGGACGGGCAAGGAACTCGCCGCCCGCCTGCTGCACGCGCAGAGCCCCCGCCGGGACGAACCGTTCGTTGCCGTCCATTGCGCGGCCCTTCCCGAAAACCTCCTGGAGAGCGAGCTATTCGGACACGAGAAGGGGGCGTTCACCGGCGCAGACCGTCAGAAGCAGGGCCGGTTCGACCTGGCCGGTTCAGGGACGCTGTTTTTTGACGAGATCGGTGAGATGACGATCGCCACGCAGGTGAAGCTGCTTCGCGTGCTGCAGGAACGGGAATTCATGCGTGTCGGCGGAACCCGGCTGCTCCGCACCAACGCCCGCATCGTGGCGGCCTCGGCACGCGACTTGAGGCGGGAGACCGCTGCGGGACGTTTTCGGGAAGACCTCTTCTACCGCTTCAACGTGGTTCAGGTGCGACTGCCGCCGCTTCGCGAGCGGCGCGATGACATTCCGCTGCTGCTCGCGCATTTTATGGCCCGGCTTGGCCCCGCCCTGCATGCCGAAACCCGCGGGTTCGATGCGGAGGCCCTGAGCCGGCTGTGCGCCTATGACTGGCCCGGAAATGTGCGCGAGTTGCGCAACGTCGTCGAACGGGTATTGGTCCTCCACAGCCGCGAGCCGGAGATCGCCGTGCGGCATCTGCCTGAGGAGTTCCACGCCGGATGGCCGCAATCGGCGCCCGCTGCGGACACGGCCGCCGTCCCCGGTGCCGCGCCGCCGGACGCTGGCGGGCTGAAACTCGAAGAGGCTGTCAGCGCCTGCGAGCGCCGGATCATCTCAGAGGCCCTGCGTCGGGCCGACGGCGTTCAAACGCGCGCCGCCGAAAGCCTCGGCACCACCCGCCGCATCCTCCGCTATAAAATGGCCAAACTTGGCCTCGCCGGATAGAGGGCCTATTCTGCGTCAAGCGCGTCGGAGATCGCGTCCGGAACGTCCATGTTGGTGAACACGTCTTGGATATCGTCGAGATCTTCGAGGGCGGCAATGAACTTGTTGACGGATCGGGCGATAGCGATGTCGTTGACCGCAGTCAGCGCCACGGGGACGAGTCCGACGCGCGAATTTTCCTGATCAAACGCGATGCCCGCCTTTTCCAGCGCTTCGCACACGGCGGAGTAGGAGGACGGCTGGCAGGTGACGGTGTACCCGCCCTCTTCGGTGACCATGTCATCGGCACCCGCGCCGAGGGCGACCTCCATGACCTGATCCTCCGAGACCCCTTGGGAGGGAATCATGATCGTGCCTTTGCGCTCGAAGTTGCGCGAGACCGAACCGAGGGTGGCAAAGTCGGAGTTGTTCTTCTTGAAGACGTTGCGCACTTCCGCGGCAGCGCGGTTCTTGTTGTCGGTGAGCACCTTGACGACGAGTCCGACGCCGCCGCCGGCGTACCCTTCGTAGGTGATCTCTTCGAGAACGTCGGCCGCAAGCTCGCCAGTGCCCTTCTTGATCGCCCGCTCAATGTTGTCATTGGGCATGTTGACAGACTTGCCTTTGGCGATCAGCGTGCGGAGGGTCGGATTATTGCCGGGGTCGCCGCCGCCCTGCTTGGCGACAACCGTCATTTCCTTGGCGAGCTTGCTGAAGATCTTGCCGCGCTTGGCATCCGCCGCGCCCTTTTTGTGCTTGATGGTTGCCCATTTACTATGACCGCTCATGGTGTCTCCCCGTTTCGTTAACGCTCCCGCGCCTCAGCGCGTGCTGTGTCAGTTGAAAGCCGTCTCTCTTACTCACCGTCCCACCGCCCCTGCGCCGGCAGGCATGTCGCATCCCAGCAGATCGGCAGGAGCCTCGGCCCCGTACTCCTGCACCCATCCATTCTCAAAGCCCAGTTTCTCAAACGCATCGGTCACGCGCCCGTATTCTCTGGCGGTGACCGTTCGGTCCCATCCGAGTCGACCGAGCGCGTGATGCGTCGGCGTGTACTGCGACATCACGCTGATGTGGATGTCCACACCCACATGCGCCGCCAGCCAGTGCAAATTGTCAACCGCCTCGTCGGCGCGCCCAGGTAGCACCAACAAGCGGCAAATGACGCCTCGTCGCGCTGTGCCCGCCGCATCCACCTCCAGCGGCCCGAGATGGTCCCAAAACCACTGGACACACGCCCGCGCGACCTCGACATACGTGTCGCATGCGGAAGCCTCTCGGGCCGTCTCGTTGCGCGCATAGCGCAAGTCGACCAGCGCGATATCGAGGAGGTCGGCATAGGCCGACAACGTCTCCGGCAGCTCAAAACCGGATGTATTATAGACAAACGGCAGACGAATGCCAGCCTGAATTAACGGACGTGCCGCCTCGCGTATCCACGGGAGCCAGGGCGTAGGCGAGACGAGGTTCCAGTTGTGGCACCCCTGCTCGGCGATCGAGCGCATCCGGGCGGTCAAGCCGGCCACCTCCAGGTCCTCTCCAAGCCCCCCCTGGCTCCAGGGGTGGTTCTGGCAGTAGATGCAGCGCAGGGTGCAATGCGAGAAGAAGAGTGTGCCCGAGCCTCGCGTGCCGGAAATCGGCGGCTCCTCGCCAAAATGCGGCCCGTAACGGAACAGCCTGGGCACGGCACCCGCCCGGCAGAAGCCCGTCTCCCCGGCGAGCCGGTTCACCCCGCACCGGCGCGGACAGAGTGCGCACGCCGCCGCTGCGGCGTCAGGTGCGGATTCCCCGTGAGCGGTCGAACCCCCAGAGTCATGAATGGTTGTCATTCTGTTCATCGCGGCGCACGCTTTGTCTGATTCGTCGAAAGGGGTGTGATTCATTTTGGGTTCATCACGCTCACGCTCATCAAACCAATGACGACTTCCTGGGAGAGCGTTTCCAGCGTGACGTCTTTCACGTCCACATCGGGGCGCAGCTTGTGGCCATAGACCATGGCCCGGCAGTTCTCGCCGAGTTGGACGTGCGGGGGCGGCGTCTTGGGCAAGGCGAAGCCGTCCCGCTTGTAATCATAATCTACGCGGCCGAACCCGCAGAGCGACCAGAAATTCAGCGGCGGCACGAGTTCGAGTGTCTCTTCCTGGCCGTCGGTGTACCGGAAGCGCAGCACGGCGTTGACAATCCTGCCCTGCATCGGATTGGTCGAACCACAGACGAGCAGCCACAATGCGTCGCCGCGCGCATTCACCGGTACCATCACGGATTTTGGCCAGTTGTCCCAGAGCGACGTGAAGGCGATGTTCTTCTCCGCGCCGATCGTGCCGAACGGTACGCCTTGCGGCGTCGTGACCGGCTCGCCGGGCTTGGCGAGTTTGACTTTCGGTGTCGCAATCTTCCACGGCGTGAACGTCCACGCCCGCCAGCCGTCGTACCCGATCCGCATCGAACAGGTGTTCGGGCGCGGCGACCGGTATTCCTGCTGGAAGATCGTCCGCACATCGCCGTTAAAGCACCCGGAGATGTCGAGCGTCTTCCACGTCGCGCCAGCCGGGACGATCATGGGTTCGATCACGGGCGCGACGGCGCGGACTTTGGTGACGTGATAACGCGGCACGTCGCCAGCGACGGTCTCAAGCACCAAACCGGGCGTACTTCCGGTCTTCTCGGCGACCGGGAGCGAAACCATCGGGCCGTCTGTTTCGATGACGACATCGGCTGTGCTGCACGCCGGCACGTCCACGAACAACGCGCCGTAACCGGCCCACGGTTCGAGGCGATACGTGGCGGACTGTCCGTTGACGAGCACCTGTTTCACTTTCGCCGCGCGCACGGGCAACCGAAACTTCATCGCGGCCGGTTTGGTGAGCGTGACCTGATACCGGTTTTGCCGGTAGGACAACGTAAAATCGGGGGTGCGGATCGAGGCGTGATCCCATGCGGACGGAAACGCCGGCTCGATGCGGACAATGGCGTTCGGGTAGTCGGGCCGGTAACCGAACAGACCCTCGACCACGGCGCGGGCGAACTGTGTGGTGATATCGTTGAAATCAATGCCGCAGTTCGGGTGGCTCAGTCCGCCGGGCGAACGGATATTGATCCGGCCGCTGACACCAGCCTCGTTGCTGAAGCCGCTGCGCGGCGACGGGTCGCCGTACATCGATTGCAGCATCGTGCCGCGCAGGAGGTCCCAGCCGGTGTCACCGATGCCGCCGAGAAAATAGCCGAGGGCCATCGCGAAGTTGTCGCCGTGGTACAACTCGCGGATGGACCACTGGCCGGGCACGAAGTTGGATGTTTGCCGCATCTCGCCGCCGAACGGGAACAGAAACCGCTCCATCGCCCACTCGGTGTAGTCCATCGCGCGCCACGCCTGTTCGGGCGTCGTCATCCCGGCTTCGATGGGGACGTGCTGGGCGTAGATCCAGGCGTCCTCGTGGACGCGCTGGTGCCCGCCCTGTTCGATGTGCGAGGCAAAATGACCTTTGTCCTTCAACCAGAGCACCCGGTTCAGCGCGGTGTGAATCGTGTCCGCCTGGGCGGTGTATTTTTTCGCAGCGGTGTTGTTGCCGGCGCGTTGCTGCATCTCGGCGGCGGCCCGGAAGCCATAATACATATAGGCCGACTGGTCGCTCGTGCCGCCGCCATTGAACCAGATCGAGTCATTCGGCCAGGTGTTGTTGTAGCTCTCGTAGAGGCCGTCGCCGTCCGGATCGTAGCATTCGCGGCAGCGTTGCAGATGGAGTTCGAGCATCGGCAGCAGCCGTTTTTCGAACGCCGGGTCCGCCGTCGCGCGCCAGGCGCGGACGGCTTCGTCAAAGAACTGCGTCTGAAACTCGTAATGAGGCACCATCGGGTAATTGAGAAAGCCCGTCCCGAAGAACCGCGAATTGCCCGACTGCTGGCAGCCGTTGGCGGAATACTCCGGCTGGGTCTTCTTGTCGTCGCGTTTGACCTGTTTCGAATCCCAGTGCGCCAGCGCCGTGGCCACGAGATCGTGCCAGCCGTAGTTGATCGCGCCGCCCATGGTCCGCCAGCCGGGAATCGGGTAGCGCCACATGGAGCCGCCATGCACGAAACACGGCTCGACAAACAAGCCCAGCACCGCCGCACTCGACGCCGCGACACCCGCATCGAAATACGGGTCGGGCGTTTCGACCACGACGCGTCTGCCGACCGCCACGACGCGCGCCAAGCCGTCGGCGAATTCCGTGGCTGGCTCGCCCAGCTTCTCGCCGTCCGCCACGACCGCGATGAATTGCGGCTTGTCCGACAACGCCGTCCAGAAAACGATCCCATTGCCGGCGCCGGTCCTGGTCAAGTGATTGCGGTTCTCGAACGCGAGGCGTTCCTGGTTCTGGACCGGATCGGAGAGTCGGATTCCTTTGACCGGTTCACCCTTGCCATCCCGCCCGAACACGCACCACGCCGCCCCGTCACCGGGTTGTGATCCTTCGACAATGAGGCGGGCCGTGAATCCGTTTGCATCGGCGAGCGTCGTGCCGGTGAGCCGCACCGTCATTCCGGGGAACCGGGAATCCGACAACTCCCACTCCATCCGCCCCGCCCGGTACCGCGCGACCCGCTCGGCGAAATGATGAAGCCACACGCGCGTCTCACCGCGTTGGATTCCGAAGAACGCCATCCCCATCGGCCCGTTGAGCGACGGCATCTCGCCAGCCAGCACGACCGCCATCCGGCGGTTGCAGTACAGCGGACGGTTATTCCAGACATCGCCGTTGCGCACGACGATAGCGTCCCCCTCGGGGTGATAGACAAGCCCCGGCAACGGCTCGACAGCGCCACCCGGGCTCTTCGTCGCCAGCAACAACGCCGTCACGGCGACCAGCGGGAGATGACGATTCGTCATTGCTATTTTGACGCCTCCGAAAGATTTTCTTGGGTAATCAGTTTGACCGGAGCGAAGATTTCGCGCTGGCTGACGTCGTCGAACTGCAGGGGCTGTTTCTTCAGCAACTTATCGGTCAATTCGGCGCTGATGCGCCCCATCTGTTCGGGAAACTGAGCCACGGTGGCGGCCATCGTGCCGGCGCGAATCGATTCAATCGCCACGCCATCGGCGTTGAAACCAATCACCAGCACCTGAGCGGTCTTACCTGCTTCAGCCACGGCTTGGGCCGCGCCGACCGCCATGGGATCGTTTTCGCAAAACACGGCCACCAGGTCGGGCGTTCCGGCGAGGACGTTCTTCATCTTCGCATAGCCCTCTTCGGTCTTGCTGTGGGCCGACAGTTCGGCCACCACGGTATAGCCGTTGCTGGTCATCAACGCCTTGAACCCTTCGCCGCGCCGGATCGCGTAGATGGCCGAGGGCTCGCACTTGAGGATCGCCACGTTACGGCCGTTGCCAACTCCGAGTTTGTCGACCACATATTGACCGGCGAGCTTGCCGCCGCCAAAGTTGTCGGAGATGATGATTGCATGATAGGGCGTGCCACCGCCGCCGATATCGTTAATCACGACGGGAATTTCCGCCTTCTGCGCCGCGTCCACCACGGCGCCGAGTGCGTCGGGCTTGATCGGGCTGACAATCAGCGCGGCCGCACCCTGATTGATCAGGCTCTTGCAACCGGAGACCATCTGCAACTCATCGCTTTTCTGGTCATGCAACTGGTAGCCATAGCCGAGTTCCTTCGCCCGCTCGCGCGTCCCTTTTTCCATCATCTGGAAAAACTCATACTTCATATCGTAAACTGAAAATCCGATGATCTGCTGTTGGGAGGACGATTTGGAATCGCCACATCCTGCGGTCGCCAGAACCAGAGCCACAATCGCCAGTGCGCCTGTCGTTTTCATCATACGCTCGCTTCCTTTCGTTGTTGTTGCCGCCTTTTTCGCCAGTCTTCGACCTGTCCGCGCAGGTAGTTCATCGAGAATGCAGCCACGAGTACACCACCCACAATAATCTTTTGCACGTACGGATTAACCGCCAGAAATGAGAAAGAACACTGCAACGTTGCCAGCAGCACTGCGGCTGCGGCCGTGTTGATCACGCTGCCCTTGCCGCCGTCCAGCGACGTGCCCCCGAGCACGACCGTGGCGATCACGTAGAGTTCAAACTCCACGCCGCGCCCTGGCTGCGCCCCGCGCAACAGCGAGGCCTGCAAGACGCCTGCAATCGCGGTGAACACGCCCACGAGCGCGAAAACCGCCAGGGTGGTACGCGACACCGAAATGCCGGCCGCACGTGCCGCTTTGGGCGAATTGCCGACGGCCTGGATGCGTCGCCCCAGGGGGTGCCGGTTCAAGAGCAGCGTCCCGAGCACGGTCAGACCGACGAACACTAAGAAGACGACCGGCACACCCGCCAGATCGCCGTTGGCCAGCGACAAAAACCACGCGGAGTCAAGACGCTGATCTTGTCCGCCCGACAACATAAAGGCCGCGCCGCGATAGACGTACATCATCCCCAGCGTGGCAATGAACGCCGGAATCCGCAACCCGGCCACTAAGGCGCCGTTGAGCAGCCCGCACCCGGCGCCCGCCAGCGCCACGATGATCACGAACCCAGCCGTGCCAACGACCGGCTGCAGGTGCGGCGCCCAGGTCACGGACGCGACGCTTAACAGCGCCAGCAGCGCGCCAATAGAGAGATCGAAGGCGCCGAAGATGATGCACAAGGTCATGCCGATCGCCGCGATTCCGATGTAGGCCGAATCGCCCAAAATGCTCAGCACGTTGGACAGTGCGGCAAAGCGCGGATTGGCCGCCGATACGGCGAGAAAGAGGAGCGCCAGCGCGGCGAACACCGAGCGCTCGCGCCAGTCCAGAGCGGCCGACACCCGCCGTCCGAAGGCTGTTCGGGGTTCGTTCATGCCGCCTCCTTCCGTGCGCGGCGCACCCCATCGAGTGCCAGCGCGGTGAGGAGCAGCAGCCCGATCGCGAGGCGCTGGTATTCGTCCTTCACGTTGGCCAGATCGAGGCCGATCCGCATCACGCCCAACAGCGCCGTGGCCAGCAGCGTCCCGCCGAGATTACCAAGCCCGCCCCGCAGCGCTGTCCCGCCCAGCAAAACCACCGTGATCGCTTCCAGTTCGAAGGAGACACCCAGATTGCATCCGCCAATGGCCAGTTGGGAGGTGGTGATCGCCGCCGCCACTGAAGCCGTCAGCGCCACATACGCAAACACGAACAGCGTCATCGCATTGACGTTCACGCCCGAGGCCCAGGCCGACGTGGCGCTCGATCCCACTGCACGGAGACGCAGCCCCAGCGGCAGCCGGTAGTAGATCAGTGCGCTCAATCCGTAGGTTCCGGCAACCAGCAGCGCCAGCCAGCCCCAGTGTGCCAACACCTTCACCGCAGGCACGTGCACCAGATTGGCATCCTTGCCGCCACTGATCCAGAGCGCCAATCCGCGCCACAGCAGCATGGTTCCCAGTGTGGCTATGAACGCTTGGATCTTCAACCGTGTCACGATCAGACCGTTAACCAAGCCCGCCGCGCCCCCCATGGCCAGTCCCGCCACCATGGCGCCGGTCAGACCGAGATGCGGCACCAGCACGCCGATCGTCACACTCACCAGCGCCAGCAACGCGCCGATCGAGAGGTCGAACACGCCACAGGTGATGGCCAGCGTCATGCCGGCGCCCGCAATGGCGACGGGCGCGCTGGTCGAAAGCAGATTCAGCGCCGTGTACCACGACCGAAACCGGGGCTGCCCTGCCGCCAGCGCCACGACGGTCACACCCAGAATGGCCAGCAGTCCATAGCGGTCCCACCACCGCCAGAAGCGCGCCTCGTTCATGCCGCACCTCCCATTAGTCCGGTGGCGCATTGCATGATGCCTTCCTCGCTCATCGCGTCACGCGACAGGTTGCCGGTGAGCCGTCCCTGATACATCACCAGGGTCCGATGACAGACCTCCAGCACTTCCGGCAGATCGCTGGAAATCAGGAGCACGGCGACGCCCTGCCGGTTCAACTCGCGCAGCAAGGCGTAGATCTCCGCTTTCGCGCCGATATCCACGCCGCGTGTCGGCTCGCACAGGATCAACACCCGGCAGCCGGTTGCCAATACACGCGCGAGCAAGACCTTCTGCTGGTTGCCGCCCGACAGCAAGCGTACGTCTTGGTTCGGCCCTGCGTAGCGGATCTGCATCGAGGCGGTGTGCCGCGTCAACTCCGCCTGCTCGGCTGCGGCTGGCAACCACCCCACGAGGCGCCACGCCAGCCGCCGCAGGATCATGATCGTCGCATTCGCGCGTACGCTCATCTGCGCAAAGATACCCTCGCTACGCCGGTCCTCCGACAGAAATCCGAGTTTTCGGCGGATTGCCGCCTGTGGCCCATCCGCGGGCAACGGTTGCCCCAGCAGGTCCACCGAGCCGCAGCCGTAAGAACACAGTCCAAACACGGCGCGCGCCAGTTCCTCCCGTCCGCACCCGGCCAACCCGCACACCCCGAGTGTTTCGCCGGCATGCAGATCGAACGACACGTCTGCGAACACACCCGGCAAGCCCAGTCCCTGCACCCGCAGCACCACCTCGGTGCCAGCCTGATCGGTACGTCGGGTGTTTTCCTGCACGTCGCGCCCCACCATGAGCCGCACGATCGCCTTGCGGTCGAAGTCGCACAGGGGGCCGCCGCCGACGACGCGGCCATCGCGCATGACGGTGATCTCGTCGGCCAGATCGAAAATCTCCTTCAGGCGGTGTGAGATATAGACGATTGCGCGCCCTTGTTCCCGGAGGCGGCGAATGATCCGGTACAACACCGCGACTTCGTGCTCGGTCAGGGACGACGTCGGCTCGTCCATGACGATGACCTGCGATTGGCGCGAGATCGCCTTGGCGATTTCGACCATCTGCCGGTCTGCCAGCGCCAATTGCTCCACCGGCACATCCACCGGTATGCGCATGCCCATGTCTTCGAAAAGTGCCGCCGTGGCCCGCGCCATGGAGGCGCGATCCGTCCACACGCCATACCGGCGTGGCTCCCGGCCAAGGTGAATGTTCTCGGCGGCCGTCAGGTGCGGCGCGAGATCGAGTTCCTGGTAAATGACGCTAATGCCGGCCAGGATGGCCTCATGCGGGGAACGGAATTGCGCCGGTTTCCCGGAAACTCGCACCGTTCCGGCATCCGGCTGATACACGCCTCCGAGCACCTTCATGAGCGTGGACTTGCCGGCCCCGTTCTCGCCCACCACGGCATGCACCCGGCCCGCGCGAACCGCAAAATCCACCCCGTCCAGCGCCAGAACGCCTGGGAATGATTTGCGAATGCCATGTGCCGCCACCAGCAGCGATTCATCTGTCGTTGTTCGGGTCATAAAAAACCGTCATCTTAACGATCCCCGTTTCAACAGTAAAGAGAATATAGCGCGCGTCCTCGGACGTAAAGGTGACCCCGGGGACGGGCTCCCTCGCTTTGTCGCCAGCCCAAACGATCCTGTCGTTCGCCTCGATGCGCGCAACCGTCCGCCCCTCTTTGGGTATGCCGACGAGGGCCGTTGTCTTCGGGGGAGAGACCAGCTTGATCGTAAACGTTTCCCCGTCGCGCGCCAGGTCCAGCAGGATGTTCCCCTTGACGGTGGGGATCACCGTCCGGATGGTCGTGAGTGTTCCCATCTGCGGAAGGACGTGAAAAACCTCGTAGGCCGGCTTGACCGGCGCCACGCCTGCCGCGTATTGCGAAAGCATCGTCAGCGGCCCGCCGCTCCACGCATGGTTGTAGGTTCCGCCGCCAAAGCCCTTCTTGCCGATCCCCCAGCCCTCCCAGAGCGTGGTGTATGGGCTGTCCACCATCTCCTGGTACCGCTTCTTCATCCGCTCCAGCCCGGCCGTCGCATCGTTCATGAGGTAGAGGGCCTCGAGAACGTACTTCTCCATGTAGGGGCTCGCGTTGTGGTGATTGGTCAGGACGGCGCGGATCGCCTCGAACTGATCGGGCCCGGCCAGCCCCGCCACCACGGCCAGCGCGTTCCCGCGGTCGTCGGTTTCTTTTTTATACGCGGGCGACCGGTATTCCTTTCCGTTCCAGAAGGTCGCGTTGAAACCCTTCTTGATCGCCGCCATCCGCGTCTGCCACTCGGGGATGTCTTCGGGCCGTCCGACGAGCGTGGCCATCTCCGCCGCCCCTTGCAGAGCCAGATGGTACCACGCGCTGTCCAGCAGCCGCACGTCGATGTTATTTCCCCAATCGCCCCAGTCCCAGCCGCCAGCGCGGTGGATGACCAGCCCGTCGGCATCGAGCTTCCAGATGTTGAGGTAGTCCTTCACGCGCGGATAGACCTCGCGTATCGTCTCCGCGTCACCGGAATACAAATAGTAGGTCCAGAAACCGTACCGCCCGACGCTGGCGAGCATCTGGAGCGGCAGTTCCTTATTCGCGGAGCCGGAGGGGACGGGAGAGTAGATCGTCTTGTCCGGGCGCTGCCAGTTCATGAGTTCAAGGATAGCCTTGCGGGTGAGCGTGTAGGCTGAGGGATCGAAAACATAGAAGACCTCGCCGAGCTCGTTGACGACATCGCCCCACCACTGGGCCCGTTCGCGGTCGGGACAGTCCATGTAGGTGTCGCGCATGGTGATGTAAAGGGTGCGGCGCGCTTTCTCCCAGAGCGTGTTATAGAAGGGATCATCGCACCAGAAGGAGCCGATGGACTCGGCGTCGAAACCCGTCTCGCGGTATTTCAGGGCGAGAATCTTCACGCCCGCCGGGATCGTATAGCGGACCGAGTGGCCGTTCATCCAGCCGAGGGACTCGTATTCCTGGACACCCTCGCGGGTCACATACTCGGCGCGGACGTTCGGTTCAGAGCCACCCTTGTAGTTATCCGTGCGGATGTCGATCGTCACGCCGGCGGGTGCATCGATCTGGAGCATCGGCGTGACTTGCGCGTTGTAGGGCAGCTTTCCCGTCACGACCCCGCCCTTCGCGACCGCAGGGATCGCTGCGGCGTTGGTGTAGTGCTTCAAGCCATAGTCCTTCCAGAACGGGATGGGACGTCGGACCAGCCGGCCCCAAGGCGCGGACGGGGGCGGACCGAACTCAACCGGCGCCTCCCACATCTCGTCGTCGTAACTCGGTGCCGTCCAGCCGGCGATGTCGTTCCGGGCGTCGAAGCGAATGTTGGGCTCGGAGAGGCGATAGTTGGGCTTCTCTCCGGCGACAGGCTCGTACGCGGGATGCGCCCGCGCCTTCCACGTGCGGTCGGTCCTGAGGGTCGTGCCGCCGAGAGCCGCCTCGAAGACGAAGCCGGGCTTCCCGCTGCTCTGGTGGGAGAAGCCGTGCTTTCCCCAGTACCACGCGAGAACGGCGATCGTGTTCGGGCCCGGCGCGAGGTGCGGGGCGAGGTCGATTTGGTCGTAGTAGCCCTCGCCCGGCGCGGGGCCGCGCTTGAGCCCCCCTTCAAACACGACGAGGGTGCCGTTGACCCAAAGCCAGTATTTCGAGTCCACGGCGATGCGCGTCACGGCGGAGGGGGGGACCGCCTCTAATGCAAAGGTCTTGCGATAACAGGTCCACCCAGCGGCTGACGGCGCGGGCGGAGAGATCCAAAGCGCCGTCCACGGTTTCTCGGGGACAGGTTCCGACCCTTGGGCGCTCAACGCCCCGCGCGCTACGATCAACGATCCCAGACAGATGCCGAGCACCCATCGCCTGACGGCAGGCACAGGCTGGAGCCATCCGCTTGAGAAAAAATCGCCAGTCGGCTGCCCTGGCTCCACACGAGCCGAAACCATTCGAGAACCCGTCTCCCTTCGCAAGGTGAAGATCAAGAACATGGATTTCCTTATCGTCAGGGTAAATGACCGAAAAACGCGCGCGTAACTCAAATAATAAGGGTAGCCAAATTTACGTGCGTCGGCAAGTCAGCAATTCAAATTTTGATCGCATCCGGCCATTCGAAATCGCTATCGGTATCGGGGTCGCATTTCCATCTATTCCGTTCACCCCGATTTCGATTTGGATCCCGATAGCGACGCCCATCATTGGCGTTGCTGGGATTTGGGTGCAACAATCTTGACGTTTATCCCAGCTTCTGCCATGATTTCTCCTTTGCTATTGTTGCGTGCGCGGTAAACCACGCCGCTCCATATCGTCGGTCTCAATTGGGAATCGAAGGGGGATGAGAGATGAAAGACAGTCACATGGGTAGACGAGACTTTATGAAGTTCACGGCGGCGAGTGTTGTCCTGGCCGCCTCATCCACGGCAACTGCGGGTGCCGAAACGCTGCTCTTGCCCCGACCCAGGGATAGCAGGGAGAATCAGGACGAAATGATCTCGGACTCGGTTGACGTGCTCGTGGTCGGCGGCGGAACGGCGGGAACCATCGCGGCCATTCAGTCTGCCCGAGCGGGAGCGAAAACGCTCATCGTTGAGCGAGGCTCCCAACTGGGCGGGACCATGACCACAGGCGGCGTGGCTTTTCCCGGCCTTTTCGATGCTTGGGGTAAACAGGTGATTGCGGGCATCGGCTGGGAATTGGTCAAGGAGAGCGTGGCACTGGATGGCGGAACGTTGCCCGATTTTTCGAAGGTACCGCAGAGTCACTCGATGAATCAGGTGAAAGTGAATCAGTTTCTCTACACGATACTCGCAGAAGAAAAGTGCGAGCAGGCAGGCGTGCAACACGCCTATTACGAATTTCCTCAAGCCATCACCCGAACCGCTGCGGGCTGGCAGGTCGATTGTGCGGGGTTCGGCACCCGGCGGCGGGTTCTGTGCAAGCAGGTCATCGATTGCACGGGTGGCGCCGAGGTGGTCGGCCTGCTGAATTTGCCGCGGCTTCGTGAAGAGGAGACCCAACCCGGATCGTTGCTCTTCTGTCTGGGCAGCGCTTATCAAGTCGGCCGCGCCGGCGTAATTGACAAACTGTATGTCCATGGGGCAGATTCTACGAACTCCCGCACGGTGACGGCGGCCAATCTGAAAGGGCGCAAGGATCTGCTTGCCAAAGTCCGCTCATCCAAAAAACGATTGATGCATCTGCAACCAGAGGCCAGCTTCCGTGAAAGCTACCGCATTCAGGGCGAAACGCTGATCACCGTCGATGATTACACCTCAGGGCGCGTGTTTGAGGACGCCGTGTGTTACGCCTTTTACCCGGTGGACTTACATACGAAAAGCGGTGTCAAACCCAAACCGTTGGCCCGTGGCAAGGTGCCGACGGTCCCTCTGGGCGCGCTGGTGCCGAAAGGAAGTTCCAATATCCTCGTGGCCGGCCGGTGTGTCTCCAGTGATCGCCTTGCCAATTCAGGACTGCGTGTCCAAGCCTCCTGCATGGCGATGGGACAGGCCGCAGGCGCAACCGCCGCATTGGCCGCGCAGCAGAATACCACGCCGATCAAGGTCGCGCTGAAAGATATTCGGGACATGCTCGACAAACATGGCGCGATTGTTCCTGTTGTGTCCACATAGTAGGGTTTTGGGAAAGAAGAAATGACAACCGAAACCACACGGTACGAGCGCATGGTGCGCGAATGGGTGCTGGGAAAACTGGGCAGGACCTTCAAGGAAGGAGCCGGGAGACTGAAGTTTCCCTTCATCGATCCGGGTGGCGGCTATGAGGGCAACCTCTGGGACTGGGATTCTTTCTGGGCGGTCTATGCCACCCTGAACTTACTCGATAAGGACGGATGCCTGGCTGGCAAGGCCAGGGCGGATACCGGACGCCCCTGGCTCGATTATGCCGAGGGGAACATTGCCAACTTCTTTGACCGCCAGGAAAAGGATGGCTATCTGCCTCCCTCCTTCGTGACGTGGATGCAAGAGGAGTCTTATGAGATTGTGAAACATCGCGAAGGCGAGATTCACAACATGCACAAGCCGTTTCTCGCCCGGCAGATGGCGCTCGTTTCCGGATGGAAGAACGACAAGGGGTGGGCCGCCCAATACAAGGATGGCCTGGCAGCCTACTTCACGCGCTACGAGGCGGACTATTTCAACACCCGCTGCGGACTGTATGTCTGGGCCGACGATGTGATGATCGGCATGGACAACGATCCGGCCACGTTCGGCCGTCCGCGCTTTTCCACGGCCAACCTGTTTCTGAACTGCTTCATGGTTCCCGAGTTGCGCGCCGGGGCGTCGCTCTTTGCCGCCTGGGGGGACGCGGCGCATGCCGCAGCTTTGCGGGAGAAGGCCGACAGACTGTCCGCCGCCATCCGGGCGGAGTGCTGGGATCGCCGGGACCGGTTTTTCTATTCCGCGGACGTGGATATCAAGACCCGCTCGTATCACTGGTACCACAAGGGGCTTGGCGTTTTCTGGAAAACCCTGCCGATCAAGATTCGCGTCTGGAGCGGTTTCCTTCCGATGTGGGCGGGCATCGCCTCGGCGGAGGAAGCGGCCGCGCTGGTGGATCTGCACGTGCGGGATGAGAAGACGTTTATGGCTCCTTACGGAATCTGCTCGCTGGCGATGGACGAGAAGATGTTCGATCTGCGGGAGACCAACAACCCGTCCAACTGGCTCGGGCCGATCTGGTTGGTCGCGCAGTATTGCGTCTTTCGCGGCCTGATGCGCTACGGGTATCGTGAGCAGGCGACGGATCTTTGTGCACGGACGCTGCGCCTGCTCGGGCGTGACCTGGAGAAAACCGGTACGCTCCACGAATACTACAATCCGTTCACCGGCGAACCGGTGATGAACGGCGATTTCGTCAACTGGAACGTGCTGGCCCTTAACATGGCGGATGAACTGCGCGGAAAGCCATCCATGGAGGATCTGATTTGCAACTAATCCCTGAGCACTGGCAGAGGAAACAGAGCATGGCGATCGCTTCATGTTTGATGTGCCCAAGGACGCCCAGGCCGCGACTGTCATCATTCAGGAGATAAACCATGCTGAGAATCTTTTCTCCCCATCCGGCGCGGTGCTGGCAGTGCCTCGACGGCACTTGGTCTCATTTCTTTCCACAGAGCGGCACGACGCTCTCGGCTGACGGATGGCGCGATGGATGTCGCGTCGATCTGGAAGTGCCCGGCTGCTGGGATCCGGACGTGGGGCGGCTTGTGGAGTGGCGGGGACAGGGGGTTGCACGCCGCTCGTTTGTGATGGACCGGCCTGGACCGGCGATTCTGCGGTTTGGCGGAGTCGGCCATACCGCTACCGTGTTCGTGGATGGCCGACCTGTCGCTGCCCATCATGACGGGCATACTGCGTTCGAAGCCGTGGTAGCGCATCTGACTGCGGGCGAGCATGACGTGCTGGTGCATGTGGACAGCGGGTTCGGTCCGGCATCCGGCCTCAATATCCCGAACGATTACTTTGTCTATGGCGGGCTGATCCGCCCGGTGGAACTGCATCAGCCGCGCCGCGTCCCCTGGCTTCGGCGGGTGGACGTCACGGTGACCCCGCGCGCTGGCGGCGGTTGGCGCGTGGATGCGATTGCGCGTTTGGCCAACCCGGAGGATGCCGCCGTGAGCGTCGATCTCTCGGTCCGACTTTGCGGTGTCGAGGCGCGCGCGGCCGTCCGCGTGGCGCCGGGCGGAAGTGACGAGCGGCTAAGTCTTGAGTTGCCGGCCACGGCGGCGTCATGGTCGCCAGCCGCGCCGGTGCTGTACTGGCTCGACGCCACCCTGGCCGATGCTGGCGGGGTGTATGATGGCTGGCGTGATCGGATCGGCCTGCGCGAGATCCGGTGCGAGGGAGACCGCCTGCTGCTCAACGGCGAACCGATTTTTCTCTGCGGGGTCAACCGTCATGAGGACCACGGCGAACACGGCGGCGCGCTGCCGGTGCGCGCGATGCGGCGCGATATCGAACTCATCCGGCAACTCAACGCGAATGCCGTGCGCACGAGCCATTACCCCAACGACGAGCGCTTTCTTGACCTGTGCGACGAGGCCGGGCTGCTCGTCTGGGAAGAGAACCACGCCCGCGGGCAGGGGCTGGATCAGATGCGCCATCCGGCCTTCCGGCGGCAGGCGCTGGATAGCGCGCAGGAGATGGTCGAGCAACATCGCAATCACCCCTCTATCATCCTCTGGGGCGTCATGAACGAGTGCGCCAGCGAGGCGCCCGAAGGCCGCGACATGTACGCCGAACAGTTTACGGCCATCCGCGCGCGCGATCTGACGCGCCCCACGACCTACGCGAGTTGTCGCCATGGGAATGACATCTGCCAGGATCTGCCCGACGTGTGCGGATGGAACATTTACCCGCAGTGGTACCACGACGGCGATCCGGCGGCCGAACTCAACGGGCTGCTCGACCGGTATCGCGCGCCCATGGGACGGAAACCCGTGATCGTGAGCGAAGTGGGTGCTGGCGGGATACCCGGGCTGCGCGATCCGTTGCGACGCTCGAAGTGGTCGGAAGACGGCCAGGCCGAAATTCTCGGGCGTCAGCTCGACGGCCTGCTGTTTCACCCGCGGATCTGTGGCGTGTTCATCTGGCAATTCTGCGATGTCCGTGTTGACCTCGCATGGAACGCCATCGGGCGTCCCGGCGGGATCAATGACAAGGGGCTCGTGGACCGGTGGCGACGGCCTAAACTGGCGTTTTCGACTGTCGCTGAGCGCTTCGCCCGTCACCGGGACGAAGCCAGGTAGCCGCCTCGAAATCTCCGGTTTCTGAGTGACGCCGAACTTGACAGCGCCAGTCCGATTCCGCTACAGTCGCGCGGTGATCAAAGTTTACCGGGTGAGGGCTCGCAACTCATCAGGCGTCTCCGGGCCTTCCAACCGTGCAGGCCCCGTGCAGGTCAGGCGACTCTGCAGGGTGGACGAACTTCAGGATTTATCGCGCACGGATGCGAAATCCGCCGGTTTGGAATTGAACAACGACTATAATGCGCTCTATGCCGAATATCTTTTCCGCGTGAAGGGCAATACCAACGAATGGCTAACCTACAAAACCGCCGTTCCCATGGACTCGGTGAAAATGACCGCTTTCTTTGCGGCCTCGGTCACCGATCTGGTCTTGCAGGTTTCAGGTGATGGGATCATATTTACTGATCTTGTGCCTGTGAAAAAGGTGCGCGTTCTGCCCAAGCTCACCATGGGCGCCGCCGCTGGCAAGAACCGGACGATGGTTGAATATCAATGTGCAGTACCGGTGGACAACCGTTACCTGAAGGTGCTGTGGAAAGGGCCGGCGGAACTTGACCGCGTGGAAATTTACCATCGTTGAATGACGGCCGAAGGCCCATCCCTTGTCTGATGGCCCGATTTCAGAACCCCCTGTCGGTGCTCCAGTCCTTGCACAACACCTCGGCTTGTTCGAGAACCAGTTCCGTCGCTCGCGCCTGCATGTCCGGTGGATAGCCGTACTTGCGCAGCACCCGTTTGACGAGGACACGAATGTGAGCCCGGGCATTCTCCCGCACTTGCCAATCAATGGTAACGCTCTGCTTCACCCGGTCGACCAGTTCCTGGGCAAGGAAGCGGAGCTTTTCATCGCCGATGACCTGCTTGGCGCTCGCGTTCTCGGCCAGCGCGTCGTAGAAGGCTACTTCATCATCCGACAGCCCCATCTTTTGCCCGCGAGACTCGGCCAACCGCATCTCCTTGGCGATGCGGATCAGTTCGTCAATGACCTGAGCGGCCTCCAAGGCACGGTTCTGGTACTTACGGACCGCCTGTTCCAGCATCTCCGCAAACGAACGGGCCTGCACCACATTCTTGCGCATCCGCGTCTTGATCTCGTCGTTGATCAGCTTCTTCAACAGTTCGAGAGCAAGGTTGCGCTGCGGCAATCGCCGGACGTCCGCCAGGAACTCGTCTGACAGAATGGAAATGTCCGGCTTCTCCAGCCCGGCGGCCGCAAAGATGTCCACCACCTCGGTCGAGTAGACGGCCCGCGAAACAAGCTGCCGGATGGCCGACTCCATGTCGTCCGGCGATTTCTCGCTCTCGGACATCGTCACCTTGATCAGTGCCGAGCGAATCTCCTGAAACAGACCGATCTCGTCTCGGACAGCCATCGCTCGCGGATTCGGCACCGCCAGTGCGAATGCCCTGGAAAGGTCGCCGACAGCGTGGACAAAGCGCGTCTTACCCTCATCCATGCTGAGCACGAACTCCATCGCCTGTGCCACGCCGCTCATGCGTTGCGCGGGGGCAGCCTTCAGGATGGCCGTGTAGTCGAAGCCGTGCAGCAGATCGCACACGACCTCGTACTTCTCAGCCATGACTGCCGCCGCCTGTTCCTGGTCAACGGTAGCCTGCCCCTTGCCGCCGCTGGCGGTGTAGGTGTGCAGCGCGTGCTTGAGGGCGTCGGCGATCCCGAGGTAGTCCACCACAAGGCCGCCCGGCTTGTCTTTGAACACGCGGTTCACCCGCGCGATGGCCTGCATCAGGTTATGCCCGTTCATCGGCTTATCCAGATACATCGTATGCATGCTGGGACAGTCAAAGCCCGTCAGCCACATGTCGCGCACAATGACCACTTTCAGCCCGTCGGCCGCGTCCTTGTAACGCTTGGCGATCGCCTCACTGGCGAGCTTCGTGCGGATGTGCGGTTGCCAATCCGCCTTGTCCGAGGCCGAGCCACTCATTACGATCTTGATCTGGCCCTTGGCATCATCCGCGCTGTGCCACTGCGGGCGCAGCTTGATGATCGCATCGTACATCTCCACGCAGATGCGTCGCGACATGCAGACGATCATCGCCTTGCCGTCCATCGCATCGAGCCGCTTCTCAAAGTGGTCGATGATGTCCTGTGCGACCAGGCGTACGCGCTTCTCGGTGCCGACCATTGCCTCAAGTGCCGCCCACTTCGTCTTGAGCTTGTTCTTTTCCGTCTCTTCCTCGCCCTCGGTGATCTCCTCGAACTCCGGATCGAGCTTCGGCTTCTCCTCCTCCTTCAGTTCCAGCTTAGCCAGGCGCGACTCGTAGTAGATCGGGACCGTCGCCCCATCCTCGACCGCGCGAAGGATGTCGTACTTATCGATGTAATCGCCGAACACCGCCGGGGTGTTCTTGTCGTCCAGTTCAATGGGCGTGCCGGTGAATCCGATGAATGACGCGCCGGGCAAAGCATCCCGCAGGTACTTTGCCATGCCGTACTTCATCTCGCCGGTCTTCTTGTCCATCCTGGCGCTGAAACCGTAATGGCTGCGGTGCGCCTCGTCGGCAATCACCACAATGTTGCGCCGCTCGCTCAGCGCGTCCCCGCCCTCAAACTTCTGCAACGTGGTGAAGACCACACCGCCGGAGGCCACACGAAGCAGTTCCTTCAGGTGATCCCGGCTCTCGGCCTGGACGGGCTTCTGGCGAAGCAGCTCGCTGTTCGTGCTGAAGGTTCCGAAGAGTTGGTCGTCGAGGTCGTTGCGATCCGTGATGACAACCAGCGTCGGGTTCTCCATCGCCGGGTGTTTGATGATCTTCCCGCCGTAGAAGGCCATCGACAGGCTCTTGCCGGACCCTTGCGTATGCCACACGACGCCAATCCGCCGGTCGCCGCCAGGTTGGCTGGCCTCCACGGTGCATCCAACCGCCTTGTTGACCGCCCAGTATTGGTGATAGGCCGCCGCCTTCTTGGCAATCGTCTTGCCGCCTGCCTGTGCGTGTCCGCACGCAGACAGGTCATCCTCGAACGTGATGAAGTTCATCACGTAGTCCAGGAAGCGCCGTTTCTCGAAGATGCCCTTGACCAGGACTTCGAGTTGTACCGCGCTCTTGGCCGCGAGTTTGGCTCCATCTGTCGTCCGCCAGGGCTGGAAGCGGTCCCATCCTGATGTCAGTGTGCCCGCCTTGGCCGCGAACCCGTCGGAAATCACCAGCATCTCGTTGAAGACAAAGGCCCCAGGTATGTCCATCTTGTATGTCTGGAGCTGGTTGAATGCATGGCGGATCGTCGCCTTCTCCTCCGCCGGGTTCTTCAGCTCGATGATCGCGAGCGGCAGGCCGTTCACAAACACCACTATGTCCGCACGCCGGGTGGCGTGCCGGACACCCTCACCCCCGGCCCCTCTCCCAGAGGTAGAGGGGGGAGACCTATCGGACGCGACCGTGAACTGGTTGACGACCAGGAAGTCGTTGTTCTCGATGTTGTCTGGGTCAATCAACTTCACCAGCCCGTACTTCGTGGCCCGTTCTGTTTCGCCGGCGCGCCTCCCTCTCCCGCTGGGAGAGGGCTGGGGTGAGGGTGCTGGTTGACGGTATTCGACGGAAATGCCGTCAACCAGCTTGCTGTGAAACGCCCGGTTGTTAACGACCAGGTCCGGGCTATCCGTCCGCGTGACCTGACGGATCGCGTCCTCGATGACCTCGTCCGGCATGACCGGGTTGATTCGGCGCAGCGCGTCCTGCAAACGCCGCAGCAAGACGACCTGACCATAATCCGCTCGCTCGGGCGCATCGCCATCGGGCGCAATGGACGGCCCGTGCGCGTACCCGTAACCGAGACCCCGGAAGTACTCCACGGTCACCGTCTCAACTTGGGCCTCGTCGAGGTTACCTGTCATGCTAAACCTTGTTCTCCCCTATTCAGGTAGCTACAAACCCTGTTCTTGCTGGTCATATCTCGATCCCCATTTCCCTCAAGAACCTAGAGGGCTTCTTCTCCCAGCCAAACACCTGTGCGGAAAACGTTAGCGTCAGAGTTTCCTGAGCGCGTGTGATGGCCACAAAGCAGTTGCGGCGCTCCTCCTGCATTTCTAACGAGGTGTCGCCTTTCTTGAGGGCTGCCCAACTTGGAAGTTGATCCTCTACGAGCCCCATAAGATAGACGTGTCCGAATTCCATTCCTTTGGAGGCGTGGATGGTGAAGCAGGGAACCGCATTTAGCGGCTTTGGCGGCGTCTTAGACGTCAAGTCGAGTTCATGAAGAAACTGATACAATCCTACGTCCTCGCCCTCGTATTTCTTGGCAATGTCCGCTACGAGAAGATTCCAGACTTGCCGTTCTTCATCGAATTCGTTGAATGCGTTTTCATCTGGGCGTGCCGAGGCTTGACAAGCCTCCGCCCAGACAAAAAGCTTACCGGCAAAAGAGAGGTGATTCAGAGATGTTAAGAGCGGTTTGATGTCTGATTCAAGCAGACGCTTTGTACGGTCTTCAAGGGAGTCACGACACTTCACCTCGTCAATCCACGAGCGCAGTAGATCCTTGCCGTCAGCCGAGGCCCGGGAAAGGACAGGGGCCAACTCGATGCTGATCCCTTCGAGTTCGTAAAACGCTTTGGAAAGGCGGGCTAGAGATTGCCTGTCATCTTGTGCATTAGCAAGGCGAAGGATCGCGTGGAGCATCCTCAAAGGAGCACTCTTGAATTCATCCTTGCGAGCAGCATAGTAGACAGGAACACCCGCTGCCTCAAGTTTCTGTCCCGCCAGGTCTAGAAGCTTCTTTGTACGGGCCAACACGGCACAACCCGCTCGCACTTGCCCATTCTTTTGCGCAATATCTTGCGCGACCCATTCCGCTTCCTTGTCAACTGTCTCAAAACGGAACACCCGCACGACATCCCCGCTTTCGCCCTGTTTGACAGCGCGCAACGGTTTCTTTCCAACGGAACGGTTCAGGTTCTTTTCAATCAGAGCATTAGCAAGCTCTACGACCAGCGGCGGGCATCTATAGTTCTCTGGGAGTTGCACCTCTGAGACGCCGAAATCATCTCGAAGCGCCTGAATCCTTTTAGGATTCGCGCCGTTCCACTGGTAAATAATCTGATCGTCATCTGCCACAACAAACAGCGTGGAGGGATCGGGCCTGGCGATAAGTGAAAGAATCTGATACTGCGTTCGGTTGGTGTCTTGGAACTCATCCACAAGGATATGTTTGAATACCTTGCGAATATGCTTCACGAGGAAAGGAACCTCGTTCAGTAGGTCAAGTGTCTCCGCGATCAGGCTCGGGAAGTCCAGTGAGTTCGTGCGGCGCAGTGCGTCCCGGTACGCGGCATAGACCCGGGCCAAGGGAATGGCGTTCTCAACGTTCGACTGCTGGAGCAAGACTTCCGCTCGATCTGGAGGAATGCATCGATCAAGAAGTCGGGTGATAGCCGGAAGAAGCTGGGAGGCCTTGAAGTGTTCGGGCATCGAATAGGCTAGATCCTTCCTAATCTGCCCAAGAGCATCGTCAAGCAGGGCTTCCCGGTCTGCCTCATTCGAAAGAATCTGAAAATCCGGCCGCAAGTTGATATGATTACCGTGCTGTTGGAGAAGCTCGGCAGCGTAGGAATGAAAGGTTGTCAGTCGTACTCGGCCAAGCTCCTTCGGAACCAGCTCTTCGACTCTGCCGCGCATCTCCGCTGCGGCCTTATTGGTGAAGGTTAAGGCCAGTAGCCTGAAATGCTGACCTTCAGATTGCTCAAGAATGCGGGCGATTCTTGCGGTAAGAACCCGTGTTTTGCCAGAACCAGGGCCGGCCAGAACCAGAAGTGGCCCTTTGTCCCACAATACCGCCTCACGTTGATTTTCGTTAAACGAGGATAGATCAATCATGGATTCAACCTCCGGCCAGTTGGACAACGCGGATAATAATGTCCTGGATTGTTTGCGGGATGGTGCTTACTCCACGATGCCGAATCTCATTGACCAAGGCTTGTGCGAAAGCCGGCTTCCCTCCGGACGTCTTGATGGCAGCCTTGATCAGCAGTGTCGTTTTCTTAACGTCGTCGCCCGCTGCCTCGGCTGTAATTTGCCTCTTGCGTGTATTGGTCACCATGTTCTCGATAAAGCTGTCATAGCCATTGTGCCAGAACTCATGCTCAATATCGGCATGAAGTAATGCCCGAGCACGGTCCGCAAGGTTTTCACCAGTCGCAAGGTGGTTGTTTGCGCGGTTCACATAATCATTTCCGGCATGGTCTCCGTCTGCCATTAGGAACCACTGAATACCAAGCGCTTTGGCGAATTTCATAAACGGTTCGCCCTTCTCAATGACCTGACTGATTTCTAGAACTGAGAAACTGACCCTATCCTGCGAATGCCCCATCAATTCGAAAAGCAGCGGCATGAGATGGAAATCCGACTCGCCTTCCACCAACAGCCAGCAGCGGGAAAACAGATAATGCCCTTTGGCAAGACGGATGCTGTAATCAATGGCCTGAAGTTCTCTGTCCGTGAATGCGCCTTCTTCAACCCGACCGACTTCTGTATCTCCATTGCGTTTGTGGAGTCTACGCAACGACGTGACTGGAACTCGTGACACAAGATCACCAGAATGGCTCGAAACAAGAATCTGCCCGGCCATTGTTCCCAAGAACAATCCAATAGAGCGGATCGCAGAGGGGTGAAGATGAGCCTCAGGTTCTTCCAACGCTAGAATGGGCGTCGATTCCGGAGCGTAGGCTTCGGCCATGTTTGCGGCAGCAAAGGCCTGAAAGAGCATAAGCACAGCAAGACTCTGGGTTCCTTCGCCATGACGCTGCAAGGGAAGTTTCGCGCCTTGGGCCGATTTTAGATGCACCTGGATTTTTCCGACCATGTCGAAGATACGGGTTGGGATTGCCTCAAGGACCACAGGGGCGACTGAATCCAGCGGAACAAGCCGCCCGGCGTCGGCGATCCTTCTCGTAACCTCCGTCAGGCCGGCGTTCGCGCCGACAACGGAACTGTTGACATCGCGGAGCATTTCCTCAACCCGTTGGCGTTGGTCGTCGGGAAGCTGGATGGATTTTAGAAAGCCGCTCCAAAACTGGCCACGTTGCCCGAATTCTTGGGAAGCGTCGCGAAGCGCAGAAAGAAAAAACACTGGAGTCAGACGAGCAATAAGATTTAGCGGTGTCGCGTTCTTGAGCACGAGTTCCGCGCCATCGTTATTGAGAAATACCCACCGGGTTTCGAATGCCGCTGAATCTGCTTGGTAGGCTCCTTGTGCCTGCAACCAGATATGATTCAGTCCGTCAGTATCCAGTTGTATTACCTCGTTCATCTGTTGAGTAACAGCGTCGGGCCATTCGTTCTCTTGCGCCTCGGCAAAATGCAAGGTGATCGAGATCGAATCCGCCGATTGAGGGGATGCGGACGCGTCCTTCAAGTGAAAATCATACTCGGTGAACTGGCTGCCGCGACGAACGGCGAAACCTCGCGTCAGCACTAAACGGATGGCCTCCAGCACTGTTGACTTACCGGTGTTGTTCTCGCCGATAAGCACCGTCAAGCCGTCAAGGGGTAGACGTAGCGAACGGATACCACGAAAGTTTTCAATCTGAACTTCCTTGAGCCTCATGTGCCCTCCATTCGCGATGGTTGTGAGTCGCCGTGCCGCTCCGTATATGTCTCGAAAAGAAACGTCGCAAGCGCCGCGGCAGTTCCGACCGCCAAGCGCGCATGGCGCGGCTTGATGGATTCCGTTTTGCCGTCCCTGCCGTGGCCGGTTCCGTACAGGTTGCGCAACTCTGCCATACATTGGCAGACTGATCCCAGGTTGCTGAGCAGGCGCTTGATGATGTCGCCGCCCTTTGCATGGTCAGGGACCGACTCGGGCACGAGGTTCAACTCCTTCATCGTGCCCTTGAGCAAAGCAGGCATGTCTGGTGATCCGGTCACCGGCTTACCCCGCTCTCGCAGTATCGTTTTGCAGCAGGTTTCAAGAAGCTCCTTCGCCGTCCCAAGTGCAAGTGGTGGATCGTCTTCGACAGACTTCTCCATGCGGCGGACTTGTTCCGCAAGGTGTTTGGCGTCAAAAGCCACGGCCACGTTCTTGATCTGGTGGAGCCCTGGATCGTGTGGAGCAGACTTTAGTCGAGCGACGATAGTTTCGCACTCCTGAAACAATGCGCTTGTCGTCCCATCCCAAGGGCGGGGATTCTCATAGACCCAAAGCTCAAGCAAACCGGCTAACGCTTCGCCAACCCGATTGTCGGGCTCCAGCTCCCAAAATGAACGCAGATGATTCGCTTTAGAGTCACCCTTACAGGAATACTTCCCCGAATAGATGTCGAGACTCAGCCATTCTTGAAAGAACTCCGCGAAAGTGCGGTTGCTCAATGCATTGCCGGAAATGACATAGCCGCTTTTCATTCCGAGCAGGTCTTCCAGTTTCCTCTTGTCGAGAGATGAGAGGGAACTCATTTGTACCTCCTCTCACCAGTCTCTGTGGCGGGAATCTCGATCTCGCCGCTCATCAGCTTGGGCAGCAGCGCGTCACGCATCCTGGAGAGATTGCGCGACTGCCGCGATGCCGCACTGATTCGCCGGAAGAGCGGGGAGACGAGTTGCCCAAAGGCTCGGAATATCGGGGAGTGAATCTCTGGCCCGGCGATTGAGTATTTCGTCAGACTGTCGGCGGGCACCCGTTGCCGCCCACTTGACCCGGTCATCTGTTGGATGGCGAAGTTGCGGAAATCGGCAGTACGGGCCAGCAGGTATGCAAAGATCGGAGGAATGTCACCTGATGGGCGAAGCACGATGTACTCGGTCGATCCCCAGCCGACCTCTCCATCAGCAAGAAAATCCACAAAGGCTGTCTTTCCATTTTCCAGGCATGGCGTTATCCGCGCAACCAGCGTGTCACCGTTCACGAACTTCATGCCCGAACCCATCTCGCGTCGACGCCATGCGTCAGGTGATGGTCCTCTCGTCGGCATGTTGGACATCTCCAGGAATGGAGCCAAGAGTCCCTTGGCAAGTGTCCGCTTCGGATTGATCTCAATAGCTTCTGTCAAGGGTGTCGCCTTCCACCCCTTCGGAATCTGGCCGAGATCTGAGTCTTCGAACGTGTGAGGGAAGAGGTCGGCAACCTCGACGGGAAGTCCGGTGTCGCGGCCTTCGGCCTTGGCGTGGACGGGGTCGAAGTCGATGAACCAGCTCTTGAAGAGCGCCGCCGCCATCTTCTCCAGCGTCCGGTTCATCCGCCGGTTCAATTCGATTCTGTCGTCCAGTGTCCCGAGGATGTGGGCGATGCGGCGCTGGGTGGCAAGGGAGGGAGCACGGAAGCGAAACTGAAGCAGGTTCTGTCTCGGCAGATGCTTGATGGTTGAGCCCGTTAACAGTGGATCATACGCACCAGTGCGACCACTCTCAAACAAGCAGTAGTAGAGAAAACTGGGGTCCATTCCGTCGAATGGTCGGATCCGATGAATCGCCTTCTGGAACATCATTCCCGGTTCTTGATCCCGCCAGATGGCACATCGCCCGGGTTCTCCGCCTTCGCACATGACAATATCTCCGAGCTTCAAACCATAACGCTCGGCTTCTTGTTCCTGGAATCTCATCTGGCGGAGGTCGGCAAGTTCAAAGCGGCCCCACTGAACATTCGTGTTCGCAAGGTAGGGCCGGTATTGCCCTCGGTTCTTGCGCTGGTCCAGCATCTTACCCAAGCAGACCTCTGCCACTTCGCCCAGCACAATATCTTTCCACTCACCCATCACGCCCTCCCTTCCGGCGGGTGGGCCGTTTGGGCGGGACGGAATGGCTCCGGACAAACAGCACATATTCGTTCTGCACGTCCACAGCGAGGGTTTTGCCGACCTTGATGGCGGCGAGGTGGGCGGGGGTGAGTTGGGCGACATCGCCGCCCCAGCGACGGCCGAAGGGGGTGTCGGCGCCGTCGGTGGCATCGAAGGGTTGGTCCACGATCTGGATGCCGGGCGCACCGTAACGGGCGGCGGGTTCGCGTACTGTGCCGCCGCGTTTGCCGGGTTGGCGTTTAGCTTCCGCCTGTTTAGCCACCTCGCTCAGTTCGGCCTCGATCTCCTCGACGGTGGGGAGGCTGCCTTTGAGGTCGGCGGGTAGGGCTTCGGTGAGTTGCTTCTTCCAGTCGGCCACGCCGATGGGGCGCGTAAAACCGCTCAGGGCATATTCGGCGATGATCCGGTCTTTGCCTTTGCAGAGCAGCAGGCCGATGGTCGGCTTGTCGTCGGCATGACGCAGCAGGTCGTCCACCGCGCCCATGTACATGTTCAGTTTGCCGACGAATTCCGGCTCGAACGGCACGGCCTTCAATTCCACCACCACATAGCAGCGGAGTTTGAGATGGTAGAAGAGCAGGTCGAGATAGTAGTCCTTACTGGAGAACTCCAGATGCACCTGCCGCCCAACGAAGGCGAACCCGGCACCGATCTCGAGCAGGAACTTCTGCACATGGTCCACCAGCGCCTGCTCGACCTCGCGCTCGCGGCGGGGATCGGCGGTGCCGATGAAGTCGAAGAGATAGGGGTCTTTGAATACCTGCGCGGCCATGTCGGAATCGGCGGGCGGCAGGGTGAGGGCGAAGTTGTTGACGGCCTTGCCCTGGCGGAGATGAGCTTGGTTCTCGATCTGAAGGCAAAGGACTGGCTGGGACCAGCCGTTGGCGATGGTTTGACGGGCATACCACTGTCGGGTTGGCGCATCGCCAAGCTTCTCCAAAAGAGCGATGTTCTGCCACCAGGGCAATTGTGCAAGGGACCCTTGCACAATTGCCCGGTCAGGCCAGGCGTCGGCGAATTTCCGCATGTACTTGAGATTGCGCGGGGACAGTCCCTGCATGTCCGGGAATTCTTCCCGCAGGTCGGCGGAGATCCGGTCAATCACCTTCGCCCCCCAGCCCTCACTCGCCTGGCGGGCCAGAATGATTTTGCCGATCTCCCAGTACATCAGCACCATGGCCGCATTGGCGGCCATGGCCACGCGTACGCGCTCGGTGCGTATGCGCGACTTGATCTCGGCGAGCGTTGCAGCGTAGTCCGGCGGCATACCCACATGTGCCGGTGGCACAGGGAAAGAAGCGCCTTCGCGTGTGCGCCCGCGGCCGGCACGGGCCGGCACGACTTCGCCGGTTGCGGTCCTCGTCGTGAGCGCGGCATTCTTCTTACTCGCCATAGCCCAGCGCCTCCAGATTCTTGCGGATGGCGGCATCGAGTGCCACGCCTTCGGCCATCTGCTCGTATAGCTCCCCTGAAAGCTCGGCCATCTTCTCTTCGAACGGAACGCCATCGTCCTCTATCTCTTCCGCGCCGACATAGCGGCCAGGTGTGAGGACGTGACCGTGCGCTTCAATTTCCTTGAGCGTGGCGCTCTTGGAGTATCCAGCCTTGTCTTCGTACTTTCCCGCGTTTTGTTCGCCACGCCAGGCGTGGTAGGTGCGGGCAATTTCCACGACTTCATCGTCTGTGAGTTCACGATGGACGCGGTCGGTCAGTTCACCGAGCTTGCGGGCATCAATGAAGAGTGTCTCGCCATGCCGGGCGCGAAATCCATGATCCTTGTCTGACCCCTTGTTCCGGGTGAGAAACCAGAGGCAGGCAGGGATCGGCGTGGTGTAGAAGAGTTGACCGGGCAAAGCGATGATGCAGTCCACCATGTCGGCCTCGATAATGGCCTTTCGGATGTCGCCTTCGCCAGAGGTGTTGCTGGTGAGCGAGCCATTGGCCAGCACAAAGCCAGCAGTGCCGTGCGGTGCGAGGTGGTGGAGAAAATGGAGAATCCAGGCATAGTTGGCGTTGCCGCCGTCCACCGCGAACGTCGAGCCGTCCTTGCGTTTGCGTTCGCCGCCGGGCGGCAGGGAGAACTGGGCGTTGCCGGAGGGCTGGTCGAAGCGTCGCCAGCGGACATCGTTCTTCACCTTCGAGTAGCCCCAGTCCTCCATGTTGAACGGGGGATTGGCCAGGATGTAGTCGGCCTTCAGGTCCTTGTGCTTGTCGTTGAGGAAACTGTCGCCCCATTCGATCTTCCCGTCGATGCCCCGGATCGCCAGATTCATCAGCGCCAGCCGCCATGTGGTGTTGTTGGATTCCTGACCGTAAATCGAGATCTCACGCCGGACAGCGGGACTGACTTTGGCTTTCTTGCCGTTGCCGTTGCTGGAGGCGTGCGACTGAACGAATTTGGCGGCCTGAACGAACATGCCGCCGGAACCGCAGCAGGGGTCGAGAACGCGGCCCTTGTAGGGTTCGAGCATTTCGACCAGCAACTTGACCACGCACTGCGGGGTGTAGAACTGTCCGCCGAGCTTTCCTTCGGCGGCAGCGAACTTTCCCAGGAAGTACTCATACACCCGGCCCAGAACGTCCCGCTCGCGGGCCTGCTTGTCACCCAGGCCAATGGTCGCGATCAGGTCGATGATCTCCCCAAGGCGGGCCTTGTCGAGCGCCGGGCGGGCGTAGTCCTTGGGGAGCACGCCCTTGAGCACCTTGTTGTCGCGTTCGATGGCGGCCAGGGCGTCGTCCACCAGTGTGCCGATCTCGGGACGCTTCGCATTCTTCTGGAGATAGGGCCAGCGTGCTTCCGGCGGCACCCAGAAGATGTTGTCGGCCAGGTACTCGTCACGATCTTCGGCCACGCCGTACCGCGCTGATGCTTCCTTCACGTAGTACTCGCTCTTCGGATTGGCGGTCTCCTGGCCAAGGAGGTCGTATTTCTCCATGAACGCGTCAGAGATGTACTTGAGAAATACGAGGCCAAGAACGACGTGCTTGTACTCGGATGCGTCCATGTTGCCACGCAGCTTGTCTGCCGCCGCCCAGAGCTTGTCCTCGAACCCCAGGTTTGCGCTTGTGGATGTAGGTGCTTTCGCCATTACGCATTCTCCTCAATGCAGTTCCGGCCCCTGTCGGTCAGCCGGTATTTCTGCAGTCGGCTGGTGGGTTTGTCAGGGATGGTCAGTTCAATCAAACCAGATCCCATCAGGGGGGGCCAGAACTTGGTGCCGGAACTTGGTGCGGTCAGAGCGTCCGGCAAGGGTCATGAGTTCGACCAACGTGCTGTCGGATAGGCACTTGCGCAGGATTTCGACTTGGCGCCGACTTAGTGCCGACTTGGTGCCTTCTGGGCCCTTTGACTGGGCCCCGACTGGCCCCCCCACGACAGATGTCGGCCGCCAGAGGGTCTGTATGAACTGGCCGCGTTCCTGCCGGAACTCAGGCGGCCGCAGCTTGGCCGCTTTGCAAAGACCGATCATGTCGAGGATGCCGGTTCCCGCTTTCTCGATGTGCCGCGTGAGGAAGAGTGGCTCGGCGAGAAGCGGATTTCGTGGAATCGAGGCATGGGGAAGCCGTAGCGACGCGGGTGTGAGCGACGGCGGCAACTCGCCGGGGGTCCAGACTTCCAACCGGTCGGCAAAGAGCATGACCTGAACGGAGGCGTTGGACGCATAGTCGCGGTGCGCGACGGCATTGACGATAGCCTCGGCAACGGCCGCGCGGGGGAACTCGTAGGTCACGGGAGCCTGCGAGCTCTCCGCGCGGGTGCCGACCGATGCCGCGATCTTCGACATGACGAATCCCAGCGCCTGATCCACGCACCGATCCACCTGATCCAGATAGACCTTGTCAGCGCGACGATCAACAGCGGGCATGTCCTCGAATAGGAACACATCGAAGAACCGGCCCAAGAGAGCGTCGCCGAGTATGTAGCTCTTCAGCGCCCGGCGTTCTTCGGCCAGTTCCTTCTGCACACTGCTGATGAAAATCGACTGCTTCATGCACGATCCCCAGAGGCGTTTCCGCCGGATTTGTGGGACGTGACGGCGTTTGTGCCGCTCTTGACCCACTCGTCAATGGCATCCTGGTGGAATCGCCAACGCTTGCCCACCTTCTGGCCCGGAAGTCTTCCGTCCTGGAGGAGCTTGTACAGCGTTGATCGGGAGATCTTGAGGTACTCCGCCAACGCTTCGATGGTCATTATCTTGTCAGATGGTTCTGCCATGTATGTCTCCAGCGCCGCACGCCTGAGTACCCCGCACCCATCGCCCAGACTGGCGATGGTTAGTATTCGGCGCAATCTCGTGAAAACTGCGCATATATTAGCCGTTGTTGGCGGGTGTTGGCAAGATGAATGGGGGAGGGCACATAGCCGACTACGGTGCCGGAGCGGGTTGGCGCCTTTACGGTCTCTTCTCCGCCAACACTGCCTTCGCGTGTCGCGCGTAGACGCCGCGCGGGTCATCCGCGTACGCCTGCAGGACGGCCTTGCCCTTCCCCTCCCAATCCCCCAGGCGCACCAGCGCGCGCGCCACCGCGATCTCGCGCAGGCATTTGGCCCGTTCCACATCCGAGGCCTTATCGGCGTGCCCCGGAATCTCAGGAATAGTCGGACCGATCGTGAAGGCGTTCCCGCGGATGCCGGGCTTGTCCAAAACCGCAGCCAATACCCGCGCGGCAGCCGGGTCACCCAGCTTCTCGAACGCCATGGCCACGGCCCGGAAATGCGAGAAGGCGGACGCCTCGGTCAACGCCTCGGCCTTCGCTTTCATCGCAGTGAACGCCTCCTGCACCCGGCTCCGCCCGAGAGCCAGGAGGTAGAGGTCCACCCAACTGACACTACGCCCGAACTGACTCATCCCTTTGAATTGCCACCCCGCGTCCCACTCGGATGCCGCGACCTTGGCGATCAGCGTCTCGCCTCCCAGCGGATTGCCCATGATGCCGAGAACCAGCGCGTAGGACAGCTTGGCCGTCTCCGCCGTCGCTTGGCGATAAGCAGCCTCCAGCAGCGGCATCGCCCGCTGCGGCTCGGCCAAAACCACGGCCACCGCCTCGTAGTGGTTGGTCAGGTCGGCGATCCCTTCCACAGCCTTCCGGATCTGCGCATCTGGAAGCGGATAAGAATCTTGCGCGGTCAGCACCGAGGGGTCGAGGTTCTTGATCTCGACGAGGTGTTTTTGTAGAGCCTTGACGTCAATGGCGCGCAGCGGCACCTGGTTCTTCACGGCCATGGCCGCCGCATAGCCTGCGGCGTAGCCTGCGTTCTGGATATCGGCCTGCATGCGTAGCACGGGCATGGCATCGCGGTGCGCGCTCACGCCCAGCCCGATCACCAGCAGCCCGTCCAGCCGCTTCGGAAGCATCGCGCGGTAAGGGAAATTCGCGGCGAAGAACTTTTTCCGGCCGAAGTCGGCGATCAGGAAGTTCTCGTGCACCGTGTAGCCGTGCGAATCCAAATCGCTGTGCGATTGCATCACCGTATCCGCATGGGTGCGGCGGTTGACCACGTCGGTGGGTGTGATGTAGAACGCGCCCACCAGCCTGCGCCGCTCGCGGCTGTTGACGTTCTGGGCCTGATCCCACAGGGTCTCGGGCAGCGACACGCGCGAGCGCAACGCGAAGAAAGAGAGGTCCGCCGCATCGGTTTCATCCACGAACCCGATGTCCGAGTTCGCGTTGCTGTCGCCCAGCCGGCGCGGCGCGTTGCCCGCGCCCTGAATGGCGATCTCGTCGTCCCGCAGGTACTCGGTCTCTTCGCCAGCCGCCGCCGCGATGTCCGCGTTGCCGGTTCCGTCAATCACCGCCTTGGCGCGGATCACCCCGCGCCGCCCGTCCGGTGTCACCACGATCACGCCAGTCAGCGTGTCGCCTTCGCGCACCGCGCCGGTGGCCAGCGTTCCGTACCAGATGTCCACGCCGTTCATCCGGCACTGGCGGCGGTACCACTCGGACTTGCCCATCACCTTGACCTTGGCCATCTTCGCCACACCCGCGTCGATCTCTTGGGTGAAGCCGCAGATGTTGCCATAGTAGTAGGAGCCGATCAGCCCCACGGTCTGCACGCCACCCATGTGATACAGGTATTCTCACACGATCACCTTTACGCCCTGCCGGCCTGCCGCGATCGCCGCGGGTGAGCCGCCGGTGCCCGCGCCGATCACCAGCACGTCGCACGACGCCAGTTCCGGCAGCTCGCGCGCCTCGGTTGGCACCGTCGCCGATGATGTGGCGATGTAGCTGACACTGATTGTCCCCGGAATGTCCTGCGCCCGCACGCCCTCCGCCGGCCGCGCCGTGACGTTCGCCGCCAGACGCACGCCCGTGAGCGCCCCGCGCGCCTTGGCCTCTTCCGCCGCCGCCGCTCCGATGCGTTCGCCCACGGTCATCGCCCGGGCGGGCTCCAGCAGCGCCCGCGCCACGGAACGCGGCACGTCGGCCATGGCGCCGAGCACGAAGACGTGCGGGAGACCTTTGGGCCGGAACGCGCCCAGGTCCATCGTGGCCGCATTCGTCGCCGTATCCGTCACCGTCTTCTCGCCCACAAGCGGATTCGGAGGCACGAAAAACAAGCGGTCCGCGCTGTCCAGCACGCTCGGAACAAAGGTCAGGTCACGGGCCTTTTGTTCGATCGCCGCCAACGACGCGGGCGAGTCATCCGTCATGGGGAGCGCGATCTCGCACGCAAAGAGACGGCCCTCTTTTTTTTCTTTATCTTTGCCCGGCGCACCGCTCCGGCGGGAGAGCTCCGTGACCGTCATGCCGTCGGCCTTGGGCGCCTCGCCTGCGATCACCATGCGGCTGAAGGTGTACGTGCCTGCCGGGAAAGGCCGTGCCTGCGCGCCAGCCATACGGCAGACCTCCGCGCGCTCGGTGGCGTCAATCACGACCTTGGCCACCACCGCTTGCCGCCCGCTCTTGTTCGCCACCACCGCGCCCGCGACGTTGCCGTCCGCGTCGAGGAGCGGCTCCGTCGCGAAACACCCTGTCAGAAACGGCACGCCCGCCTGCAACAGCGCCGCGTCAAAGGTCTTCTTCACCTTCAGCGGATTGACCTCGCGGAGAGCCTGCTGCGTTCCGGACCCATAAAGCGCCCTGCACAGCGCTGTCTCCGGCTCCGCATCCTCCGCCCGTAGCAGACGCAGCGTGCCCGCGATATCGTCGCCCAGATACGGGCCGGCGCCGCCAGAAACACCGACGCCCCGGAGGCCGCCGCTTTCTGCGCCGCCTGCACCGCCCCGCTGCCGCCGCCGAGCACGAGCACGTCCACCTCTTGCAGCACCGTCATTTCACGCGGAGCCTCGACCACGGACGCCACACAGGCCAGTCCGCACGCACTAATCCCCGCCACTATCAGAAAATCGCGCATCGCATGATCTTTTGTTATTCTGTAATCTGAAAACAAGGATTGCCTGACAAGAACGGATTACTGTCGCACCAGTTTCACCCGTTCCAGTTGCAGTCGGTAAACCCCATTATCATCCGCGGCCGGTTCCCCAAAACGCGTCACATGGATCTTCACGCGCCGCACTTTCGGGTAACCGATCACGGTATACAGGTCAATCGGAAGCCCCTTTGCGTCCGGTGCCGGACAATTGGTAAACGCCGCCACCGTCGCATATTCATCCAGCTCTGTTCCGATCTGGACGGAAAAGTCGCGCGGAAAGCCGGCCACTCCGCCATCCTTTGCCGCTGAATCGCTGCGTGGAAGCAGCACAATCCCTTCGAGCGTGGCCTCCTCGCCGAGATCGAGCACAACCCACTCCTGCCCCACAGCCCCCTCATGCGCTCCCGAACTGTAGCCCTTACTGCCCTTATCCGATTCTGGTGCCACCAGTTTCGCCACGCCCCAGCCGCCTTGTTCATGCGAAGAGGATGCCGTAACCTGGATTTGACTCTTTCTTGCCTCCTGGGTGATCCGCACCGGCTCTGCTTTCGGGGCTGCCAAAATGCCGCTCACCTCAATTTCGTAAGCGCCTTTGCCCAGTCCGGTCAGCTTGCCGGGCTTACCGTTAACCAGGGCCGACTCACCACCCGGCAACACCACATCCGCCTCGGTGCCATCGGGAACGGTCAGCCGCAGCCGTAACCCTGTCTCCTTCTTTTCCCAGCCTGCCTCAATAACGCCGTGCGGCGTCGGCACCCGCCCCCGGGCCCAACTGACCTCCTGAACCGGCAAGGGCCGCACCTGGAAACGACGGAACCCCGGCTCCAGCGGCACGACGCCCAAGATGTACGCGCTGAAATGGTAAGCAATCGCCGTATCCGGATGCGATTCATCATGCCACCCGCGCGTGCCCATCTTCATGCACTCCGTGGTTGTAGTCGTCCCCTCCCAACTCGGCTCCAGCAGTTTCATCCAGTTGTGCTTATAGATCGCCTTCACGCCCTGTTGCCCGTACCCGTACGTCAAGAGGCCGCGACTTGCCAGTCCCTGAAACTTGCCATGCGCGATACGCCCGATACTCCTGGACACGCGCGCCGCCTGGGCCTGTGACAACACTCCCATGGAAAGCGCCAGCGCGTTGGCCTCCGCACCCGAACCACGCTTCTCAACCGCCTCGCAAAACAAACCCCGCTGCTCGTCCCACAGATGCTCAAACAACGCGCGTTTGACCGCCTCAGCCTTCTCCCGCGCCGCCGCCGCATCGTCCTGATAACCCAGCCGCTCCGCAATCTTGCCGGCATCCGAGAAAACGCCCCACAGCAGAATGTTCATGTAGGCGCGCTTGCGCACATCGCCAAGCTCCAAATTTCCGGCATGCTTTGAGGTGGCGCGATCCTGGATAAACAACCCGTCAGCCCCGATCTTGCTGCCCAGATAACCGAGCAGGCGTTTCAACGCCGGATAAATCTCCTTCAACGTGGCCACGTCGTCCGTGTAGAGCAGATGGTCCCAGGCGACCGGCACCAGCCAAGCGGCAAATTCGTCCGATGGAAACGGTCCATACTCGCCCGAAACCGGCGGAACGTCTCGCTCCGGATAAGGACATGCGTGCACATAGCCTTCTGGCGTCTGATTAAACGCCAGCATTTTCAACGAATCCCGCATGTACGTCGGCTGCGCAAACGCGTAGTACGCATTCCGCTGCGCAAAATAGAGGTCACCAGACCAGACCAGCCGGTCCCGTTTCGCGCCGTCCGCCACAAACGACAGTGTCCTGGCAAACTGCCACTTCGACAGGTCGCCCGCAAAATCATCCGCAAGCAGCGTCTGCCCACTGCCGTCCTTAACGCCGATAGAATCAAACAGCGGCCACTTCTCTTTGGGCGTGTAAAAACCCACCCGCCCTGTCAGGAACGTCTCGTCGCGCGTCTCATCAACCACCACGCCATCCAGCCGCGTGGTCATCAGATTCTTTCTCGCCTCGATCTTCAGGTTATACCGGACTCCGTCCGTCAGCGGCCCGGCGAGCTTGCGCTCGCTCAACACCGTGTCCACGCCGCCCTTTCGCAGGATCAGCCGAAAAACCCCATTCAACGCAAACTCAACCATATAGGCATTATCCGCATCCTGCGCACGGAACGCGACGCCCGCCGCCGAAACGTGGTGCGGATTGGTTCGCAACTCGAAACAGGTTTCAACCGTCACATCGCCCCACCCTGTGCCGGCCACGCTCAATCCGATATCTTTACCCTGCTCCAGCTTGCGCGGCAGCAGCCAGCCATCGACGGTCTTCCAGGCATCATGATTCGGAAACGACGCAATCTGCATCGTCCAGATGCTGATCGTCCAGAGCCGGTTCAGCGCCTCGTTACTGCAAAGGAAATAGCCGTCATGCGGCGAGCGGTCATACACACCGCTGTTTACCAGCACAACGGAATCGATATCCACCGTTGTATCCGGGCTGTCCACCTGCACCCGCACATACCGCGTCTGCCCCTGGAGCAGCGGCGCAATAAAAGCACCCGTTCGCGGGATCGAATACACTTCATGGCGATTGATATTTGCAGGAAGCACCGGCAGGTCCACCGCCGCCCCCAGGTAACGCGCACTCGTCTCCCGCGTAAAATCGCCCTTCTCGCCCATTCCATCCGGATGACACGCATAGGAGAGCCGGACAACCGGCACCCCGTTTTTCGCGGTCACCGTGAACACCGCATAACCGCCCACACTCTGCTTCCCGAAATCCAGCACCACCACCGGCTTCACGTCGCCTTTCTCATAGATCAGGCGACCGCTCCGCCCATCCTCCGCCAACATTGCCTCAGCGGACTCGACCTTCCCCTCCTGCCGCGACACGCCCACCGGACCGACCCGGTCGGACTTCGGCGTCAGCACCAGCGCCGATGCCTCTTGAAGCCAGCCGTCACCAAGAGCCGCCGCCGGGCTCTCCGCCCGTAAGGCCGCCGCACCCATAACCACCATCAGCGCGCTGATCATCTTGCGCATGGAAACGCCTTTATATAGAAAAAGACAGGGAAATACATCTGGCACGGGTCAATTGTAGCAAATAGTATCCAGCCTGGGTGAAAATCTTTTCCATCAATCGAGTTCCGACCATCATGATAATCTCACACGGACCTGACACCAGCCTCATGTGTGGGGTGCATAATTGAGTGTGGAAATAGAGACCAGACCGCAAAAAGCCGGCACAGGGTCGGCTGATGAAACTGCGGAACTCGGGAAAGGGGAATCGCTATGATTCGGGCCGATCTGCATCTGCATTCGCGACACTCCAAGCATCCCGGCGAGTGGGTGCTTCAGCGCTTGGGCGCACAGGAATCTTACACGGACGTCGAAGCTGTCTACCGCGCGTGTAAAGCACGCGGCTGCGCCTTTATCACGCTGACCGACCACAACACCATTGACGGCGCGCTTGAGCTGGCGGCGCTTCACCCCAAGGATTGCTTTGTCAGCACGGAGGCGACCGCCTATTTTCCCGAGGACGGGTGCAAAATCCACATCCTATGCTATGGGATCACCGCAGCGCAGTTTGAGGCGATCCAAAAGGCGCGGGAGAACATCTACAACTTGCGGGACTATCTGAGGCTGGAGAGAATCGCCTGTTCGGTCGCGCATGGGACGTTCGACGTCAACGGACGGCTGACCGTGGAGCATCTCGAAAAGCTGATCCTCCTGTTCAACACCTTCGAGTCGGCAAACGGCACGCGCGGGGAGTCGGGAAACCGGCTGTGGACTGAGGTTCTGCGCAGCCTGACACCCGAGACCATCAGCACGCTCGTTGCCAAGCATGGGCTCGATCCGTGGGGGGAAGAGCCGTGGCGTAAAGGGCTTACCGGAGGCTCGGACGACCATGCGGGGTTGTTCTTGGGAGAGACCTACACCTTGGCGGAAGCCGATTCGGTCGAGTCGCTGCTGGATGCCATTCGCGGTCGGCGCACGTTGACAGGAGGGCGCCTGGGGGACCACAAGGCATTGGCCTACGCCGTTTACAAGATTGCCAGCGAATACACGCAGGTCAAGGGTGGCGTGCGTGGCCTGCCGGGGATGCTCTCGTCCATTCTGTTTCAGAGCGAAGGTCCGGCGCTGCGAGAGCGGATGGCTATCAAACGGCTTGGTTTTCGCCGATCCGCGCGCGATCAGATGATGGCGCAATTTCTCAAGCGCTTGATGGAGGTTGCCAAGGTGGGCCCGACACGCGGGGCCGACTGGCAGGTGGAGCAGGCGTATGACGCCTTGGCGACGTTGGTCGACGCATGCATACGCGAACTGGTGCAGTCTGTTCAGCGGGGCCTCTCAGGGGGTGAGGCACCCGACCTGTTCCAGCAAATCGCCACCGTTATCCCGGCCGCTGTTTTCTCTGCGCCGTTTTTCAGCACGTTGCGCATGCTCAACCAGAACCGCACGATCCATGCGGAACTGGTGGATCGGTTTAAGCTTGCAGGAGCGGGTTGTTCCGTCCGAACGCTGTGGTTCTCTGACACCGTCTCGGATCTGAACGGCGTCTCCGTCACGCTGCGTGAAGTCGCGGCTTGCGCCGCGCGGATGAACCGCCCGCTGGGCGTGGTGGGGTGTCTGACGGACGAAGAACAGGCGCTCAGACCGGCCGGACTGATCAACCTGCCGTGCGTCTGCTCCTTCACGCCCCAGTTCTACGACGCCCACACGGTGCGCATCCCGTCCCTGCTGCGGGCGATCGACATTGTGGCGGCGTGCAATCCTTCCAAGATCATTGTCTCGACTCCGGGCCCGGTCGGGCTGGTCGGCTTGCTGGCCGGGCGGCTTCTCGGCATCCCTTGCGTCGGGGTCTATCACACCGACTTCACCAAGCAGGCGGAACTGATTACCGATGATCTGGGGGTCGCGGGGATGGTTGATGCCTATCTGCGCTGGTTCTATGCGCGAATGGATGAGATACGCGTCCCCACTCAGGCCTATATCGACAAACTGGCGGAGCGTGGCTACCCCCGCGCGCAGATGCGGATGCTCCGCCGCGGCTTGGACCGCGGCTTCAGCACGGTGGCGGATGCGGCGCTCACCGAGGCTCAGCGGTTGTGGTTTCCAGCCGGTGGGCCGCCTGTCCTGTTGTATGCGGGACGTGTCGGCCGTGAGAAGAACCTGGAGCTGCTGTTCTACGTCTGCAGCGAGTTGAAGGGGCGTCGCATCGCGTTCAGGTTGGTCATTGCGGGCGATGGCCCCGATCTGGCAGCCCTGCGCGAGCAGTATGGCTCCGACGCGGGGGTGACGTTTACCGGACGACTTGATCGCGAGTTGCTCAAAGCCTGTTACGCCAGCGCCGACCTATTCCTGTTTCCCAGCACCAGCGACACCTTTGGCATGGCGGTTCTTGAGGCCCAGGCCTTTGGGTTGCCGGCGCTGGTGACCGATGTCGGCGGTCCACAGGAAATTATTCGGCATGGGAAGACAGGCTATGTGTTGCCAGCCGATGATGCCGAGCTGTGGGTTCGGAGTGCCATGCGCATCATCGAATCGCGCACGGTGCATCCCGAAGATTTTGGCCGTTGGCGGGCCGAAATCCGGGAAACGTCGAGTTCGCTCTATTCCTGGGAGGCGTTGGTGGAAGAGATGATCGCGCCTGCAACGGAACACGGTCGGCAACGAGCGGCCGGCGCGCGTGATCTCGAGAATAACAGAAAAAACGCCCCGGAACGGCTCGCAATGGTGTTATCGAACTGAAGTCACTCCCGCGACACCTCAACCGAGCGTAACGGTGAAACCCACGAAACACACGAAAGAGAAGGTTCTTCTTCGTGTGTTTCATCACCGTGTCTTAGGTTGGCCGTGTCGGCCGGTCAGGCGCTAGCGCAAGCGGGCGGCGCGTTCGACTTGCTCAATGTAGCGCTGCACATCCTCACGCGGCTTCAATTCGTGGGCGCGCTTCAAGAGCGGCAGCGCCTCCTGGTACTTGCCGTTACGCACCAGCACCTGCGCGTGACGCAACCGCGCGTCGGCCTCAGACTTCTCGATGCCAGCGGCCCGCTCGAAGTAGAAGATGGCCTGCTGCATATTCGTCGTCGCGTGGTATTGCCCCAGTAGAATCAGCGCGTCGCCGTCCAAGGGGTCCAGACGGACAATCTCTTCGAGGATACGTGCCTGTTCTTCGCCGGCTTCATTCTTGAGTGCGGCGAGGCGGGCCTCCAGTTTGAGCATGCGCTTGCGCGGCTCGGGGTCCACGTCTTTTCCGGCGCGGGTGCTCACCGCCTGGAGCAGACGGTGAGCCGCTTCGGGGGCCGAGCGGCTGACCAGGATTTCGACATTGCGGAGGTGCCGCCCAATGTCCGGTTTGGGGTCACGGGCCAGCGCGCGCAGATAGGCATCGCCCGCCTGATCGAGGTACTCTTCATTCACGTAGATGTCGCCCAGGGTGTGCAGTGCGGGCACGGGTGTCTGTTCCGAGAGATCCAGCAGTTCATAGATCTCGGCGGCCCGCAAGGGCTGTTTCAGGCCGAGGTAGGCGTTGGCCTGAAGGAGCAGATAGTCGGCTTTGTCAGGCTCCTGGCGCAGCAGTTCATCGCACAGGGTGATCGCCTCGCCGAATTTCTGCTGCTTGAACAGCACGCGACACAGCCCGAGCTTCCAATCCTTGGTCTTTGGCTGGAGCATGAGTGCGAGCCGGTAGGCGCTTTCGGCAGAGACAAACTGATCGAGTGACGCGTAGGCATAGCCGAGAAGCCCGTAGGTAAGCCCGTCGTTCGCGCCGAGTTCGATGCTCTTGGTCAGCGGCTCGACCGCAGCCTCATACTCCGCCTGGCGGACGCAGATCAAGGCCAGGTTCTTATGGGCCCGCTGGAAGGATGGAAACTTGGTGATGGCGGCCTGATACCCCGTCGCCGCGTTAGTCAGGCGGTCCTCCTGAAAGTGGAGGTTTGCGAGGGTGAAGTCAAACACGGCGCTCGCAGCGGGCGTGCAGCTCTTTTCGAGGAGGGCGATGGCCTTGGAGGCACCGTCATCCTCGGCCATCAGCTTCATGACCTTCTCCATGACCTCCTTCTCGACTACGGTGACGCGCGGCTCGATTTCGCTGCGCATTCCGTACGACCCCATGAACGCCTTCTGAAATGCCGGTTCTCTCCAGAACGTTGCGGGCTGCTCGATCCATTCGTCCGCCGAAGCCATGCCGCACACCGCACTCATTATGACTAAAAGTGACAGTCTCATCCGTTATCCCTTTCTGTTTTCCGCCCGCTGTTCTTTTTCGCACGGGCAAACAAGACTCAAAACCCTGAACCCTCTTTTAAAGCGCAAACGTGATGGGCACCCGCATGCGGAATTGCACAGACTGGCCCCCGACCTTGCCCGGTTCGAACCGCCAGCGTTTGATAGCGCCCAGCGCGGAGGCATCGAATGCCGGGTTATCCGATTTCTGCACTTTGGGGTCTTTCACCCGGCCGTCCTTATCGACGATGAACACGATATGCACCGTTCCTTGCAGTCGCTTCTTCTTCATTTCAGGCGGATAGCCCGGCGGGGGCTGAAAGATCGCTCGGGGCGCCTGGTCAAGATCAGCCAGCGAGAAAATGTCTTCAGCCGCCTGCATGCCTGCGCCATCCGCGCCCATCGGTGAGAGTTTGACCGCAAAATCGCCGCCCAGGCCATCGCCCATACCGGGATTCAACGCCAGTTCCAACTGGGACAGATCGAGCGGCGGTGCCGCTTCGGTCAGTTCGGGCGGTGGCGGCTCTTCAGGAGGCGGCTCGGGCTTCTCCTCTTCCACGGTTGGGGGCGGCGGAGGCGGCTCCACGGCATCCACGGAGGTCAGATTGAGATCTGTCCGTTCCTCAGCCCGTCCGATATTCTCAAGAACGGGCAGAATGAGAAAAATCGCCACGGTGAGGGCCGCGCCGAGTAGAAGGGCACCGCCCGAGACGAGCAGTCGGCCCAACGGGCCGCTGCCCCGCCGATGTCTCTGTCCGAATCTCATGTCCCCGTTGTCTCCCGGCTTGTTGCCAGGCTCACTTTCAGTGCGCCGCCCAATTTCGCCTCGTCAATCACCTTCACCAGCAGGCCGGACGGAACGCTCTGATCGGCCTGGATGATGACCGGCAGTTCCTCTTTCTCCAGCATCCGCTTGACGATCATCTGCACCCCGCCAAGGCCGATCTCCTGTCCGCCATAGACCACCTCGCCCTTGGCCGTGATCGCCAGCAAGACGCTGTTTTTCTCCAGATTCACGGAAGATGCGGCCTGCGGTTTGTCGACCTCCACGCCCGTCTCGTCGACAAACGTGGTGGTCACTATGAAGAAGATCAGCAGGATGAACACGCAGTCAATCAGGGGGGACATGTCAATGCCGGCCGACTCGCCCTCGTCATTGCCAAAACTTCTGAACCTGCTCATGGAACCTCCGATACCGGTTGTCCAGACACGGCTGCGCGGCCGGCCCGGCTTTGAAATTCACGCATGCACAAGGTCTCCACATGTGCGACCACTTTTTCGTAGCGCTGAAACTGGCGCGTCAGGAAGAACTGCAGGAAGAGACCTGTGAGCGCGACGACCAGACCGGTTTCGGTGGTGATCAGCGCCTCCGAGATGCCGGTGGAGATGATGCCCATGGTCTGGTCGCCGCCCCCGCCCGTGGCCAGGCCACCGAAGGTGGTCAGCATGCCCGTAACCGTCCCGAGCAGGCCGAGCAGCGGCGCGGTCGCCACGCAGACCTTCATGATCTGCAGGCGGCGCGAAAAGGGGCTGATCGCTTCGCTGGCGAGCAGGCTGAAGAAGGTTTCGATTTCATGCAGTGTCGTACACGACATGGCGTCCGCGATGATCCGCCCGATCGGCCCCCGCGGGTGCTCAGGCTGCAGAAGCCAGCGCCGCCAGGCCCGGTTCGGCGCCGCCCGCGCCCCCAGCAGGACGAGTTCAGTGGTTGCGCTCAGGCCGAGACCGTACATGATCAAGCCGATCACAGCCAACGGAATCATGGCCCAGCCGCCACCGATCCACACCGGCAACGCTTGCTCCACCCAAGGTCTTAGAATCATTGGAATATGATCAAGCCACGCTGTCATGATCCCCGTCCCACTGGCCAGTGGCCCGTTTCCGTTTCCAGTTCCCCGCTCACACCTTGCCGATTTCACCCATGAAGCGAATGGCGATCTGCTCCATCCGGTCTCCCAGCCCTTTGGCCTTGCGCGAGAGGAATGCGTGCACCATCACCGCTGGGATGGCGATATAGAGTCCGAACTCGGTAGTGATCAGGGCCTCGGAGATGCCTGACGAGAGCACTTTGACGTCGCCGGAGCCGAACACAGTCATCAGCTTGAAGGTGCTGATAATGCCGGTGACGGTTCCCAGCAGCCCCAGCAGCGGGGCACACGCGGCCGTAACGGCGATGAAGGGGAGCCACCGGTTCAGTCGGAACTTCGCCTCCAGCATCTTCTCGAACATCGCCTCTTCGATCAGCTCTTTCGGCTGGTCCAGGACCTCGCAGCCCGCCCGCAACATCTTTCCGGCCGGCCCGCGAATCTTCTCTGCAAGCGATTTGCAGAGCGCCTGGTTGTTCGATTGGGCCGCATCGAGGAACGCGGCGAGCTGTTTGGCGCGCGGCATGGGCACGGTGACCAGACCCAGCCATTTCAGCACGGCGACGAGCAGCGCGCAGCAGAAGAGGGCAAGCATCGGCCACATGACCGGTCCGCCTTTCAGAAAGTGCTCTTTCAGCGTCTCCTGTGTCTGCTCGATCTTGCGCGCATTGCCGAGCGACGCGTCGAACGGGAGCGCCCCCATCCCTTCGACCACCACCTGTTTGGCCTGGGCGGTATGGGCCGGGTCTGAATAGGTCTCTACGACGGGGATCAGCGAGCCGACGCGCTGGTTGGCCACGCCGATGAGGGCGCCGTCGTCCGAAACAAAGTAGGCCAGCGGACCGAAGAGCAGGAACTTGCCGTGCTTGACCAGTCCATCCTCGCCGGCCGCCCGCCCCTTGAAGGTCAGGCCGCCTGACATCTCCTCCAGCCGCGCCAGGCTCATCAAGAGCAAGCACAGTTGGTCGTTGAACGCCCCGCCCGGGTCGTCAAACAACCGCTCCTGCGTGCTTTTCACCAGATCGAGCGCGTCGCGGTACTGTTCGAGTTCGCTGACGTGCAGACGTGTCTCGAAATTGCGCGCATACTCGTTGATCAGGCTGGAGAGGTAATTGCGCTCGGCTTCGCGCTGTTTGATCTCGTTGCGCAGTGTCGCCGACTCGAGCGTGCCGCTGTCGGCCTGCCGTTTGACGGCATCGTACTCGCGCCGCAGTTCGCTCAGCGTCTGCTCCGCCGCAGTGAGCGAATGGTTCAGCGGCAGTTTCTCTTCGGCGATGGATCGGCGCAACTCCGTCAGCCGCTGGCTGGAGGCCGCCAAACGTTCTTGCATAACGGTTGCGGCGGCGGATCCGATTACCGCGCCCCCCGTCCCATCCGCCCCCTGCGCCACCGCCAGGGCGGCGCACCCGCAAACCATTCCGATACGAAACAGCGTCTTCATACGATCTCCTGATAGGTCATTATTTCTGTGCGCAATCGGTTCTTAGTGAGCCTCGACAGGCAGCGACACGAATGCGGCCGGCTTCTCGCTGCGATAGATGCCCAGCACCTGGGCGATGGTGGGTGCGATGCCGTTGTGCTCCTCCCATGCCCAGGTTCCCAGCGGGCCGAGCTTGCCGATGCCGGCCACGCCGCTCTTCTCATTGACGTAATAGGCCTGGCAAAGGCCGACATAGAAGACTGTCGCCTCGACGTGGCGACCGTCGGCAAGTTTGCGCACCTCGCCCGAGACCGCCAGTTCACGGGCCGCCTTGTTCAGTTCGTTGAGCGTCCCAATCACGTTCTGATAGCGCTCGGAGAGTGTCAGCTTGCTCTCAAGCGGATTAGCGGGTATCCGTTGACTCAGGGGTGCCACGCGATTGCGCACCGGTTCGGGGGTCCAGGGGAGGATGGCCAGCGTGCGCAGTTCGAGGTGTTGGAGGTCTTGCTGCAACGGCTTGAGGCCCGCTTTGAGCGCCTCATTCTGGGCCCGCAGCTCGGCGGCCTTGGTCGCCGCCTCGGCCGTCTCCTGGCGCGTCTGAGCAATCTTCTCTGTGAGCGCCTCGGATTCGCGCCGGATCAGCTCGATCCGCTCCGTGACCAGCTCCTTGCCGACGCGCCAATCCTGTTCTTCGCGCGAGATCAGCCGCTGCGTCTCCAGCCATTTTTCCAGGTGCAACCGCGCCGTCTCGCGATCATCCTGCGCCCAGGCGACGGTCGCCGCAAGCATGAAAACCGCGTAAATGAATTGAGGTTTAATCATAGTGCTCCTTGTTACCATTCACATGCGAGTGAGACGCTGTATTCGCGACCCATCGTGTAACTGCTTCGAATCGCCTCGCCACCCTTCTCCAGTCGGTACTCCTGCTGAATTTCGGGGTCGAGGATGTTCTTGACCCGGAAACCCAGCGTCCACCGCCTCATGAGCTTTTGCGAGAAGCCGAAATCGAGTGTGTCGATCTGGTTCTCGAAGACCATGGGCACATACCGGTCGCCGTTCACGCTATCGCCCGACACCAGCATGTCGCCTCGGCGGGTGAAGAAGAGGTTAAACGACGACCCCCACCCCTCGATGTCGTACATCAGGTTGAAGCCGAGCAGGTGATCCGGCTGCCCCGCCATGCGGCGCGTGCGACGTCCGCCGTATGCCTTGACGCTCTCGTACTCGTTCTTGGGCCGATTCACCGCAGACTCCATGCAGGCTGCGTTGGCGCTGATCGTCAGGCCCTTCGTCCAATCGATCCAATCGCCGATGTGCTGCCGCATTTCGAACTCGACACCGTCGATTCGTCCTTCGGGGTAGTTCACCGGCGTGATGAACACCTCGCCTTCCACGTAGCCGTTGTAGGCGCGCATATCGATCGGATTGGTGAGTTTCTTGTAGAAGTAACTGGCCGACCAGACCTGTCCGGCCGCCGGCATGTACTCTACACGCACATCGTAGTTCTCGACAGCGGACATTTTAAGCCTCGGGTTGCCGAAATAGGTCGGTGCCGCCGCGCTCTCTTTAAATTCTACTGGCATCAGTTCTTTGAATGTTGGACGCGCCACGGTCTCTGACCAGTTTAAGCGCAGATTCAGGTTCTCGATCGGCGTGATCTTGATTCCCACGGCCGGAAGGTTATCGGACTGGTCCAAATTAGGCGCGTACTGGGCGAGACTCTCATCCGTCTCGATTTTCAACTTATTCACGTACTCCGAACCGTTCTGATCAGTCTGCACTGTCAACACGGCGAAGTTGCTGTCGAATGCCCCTTTCGACGGCTTCATTTTTGCGGAGATCGCGGTGGACTCGACCCGCAAGCCTCCCTGCATGGAAAGAAACGAGGCCAGCGGAAGGTCGCCCATCACGTACCACGCCTGAATGTCCTGCGTGCCACGGTAGTCGATGTCCGAGTCGCCCTGCGCGACAAACCAGCCGCGTTTCAGATTGGGTGGGTCCTCCAAACTCGTATATCCAGTCAGGAACTCGTCAGACCATAAATCGTCAGGGCCACCCTCGTACTTGGAGCCTTCGTTACCGCTCTTGTACACAAAGGTGTCCTGCTTGTAGGTACGCACGACTTGGTCATCGAATAGGCCAGCCTTCAGATATCCCTCGTTTTCAGTCCACTGCACGAACGGGAACTTTTGGTTGAACGCATACTGCCAGCCTGACTCCTCGATGTCGCGCCAGCGGCGTTCCAGCGGATAAAGCCCGCCGCTCGGGCCGGACCAATAGCCGTTATTGTATACGTCCGAGAAAAGTCGGCGGTCTGGCTCGTATTGTGACGCGATATTCCGGCTCATTGACCAGTCCGATACCGGCCGCCGCAGCGTCAGATCGCGCCAGCCGAATAGCGGCATGTCCTCCGGCAGGAAGAACCAGGGGTGCTCGGCTTGCAGCATGGTTGTTTCGGTGGCGCGCTCCGAATAGTGCATGCTTTGCGAACGCCAGATCGTGCCCAAGCCGCTCTCGTAGTCGAAGGTGCTGTCGTCGATCGCGCGCGTGACTGTGTAGTCGGTGGCCTGCGAGCGCGTGTAGGTGAGTCCGATGTCGGTCCAGGGCGACTCGATCCCCACCATCGCAGTGCCACCCCACAGCACCGATTCCCGGCCGCGTTCGGTCCTGAACTCGGAAGCGCTCGATGCAAAATTCGGACGTCCGAATTCGAGCCCGTCTTCGACCTGCCGCGCCACGTAGTTGTTGTACGTGCCGTTAGCATATCCGGTCATGTCGTTCTTGTAGGAAAAGGTTCCCAGCGCGCCGATCCGCACGTCTTCGGCCAGCAAGACACTGTCACCCGCTGTCGCGCTCCAGCGGGTGCCGGGCTGCGCCGTTTTGTAACTGGAGCCGAAATCATCGGAGAAAGCCGCCGTCTGTTGGTCGCTCATCAACCATGAGTCGCGCCGCTCTTGCTTCTGCGCCTCTGTGTAGCGTCGCCAAGCCGAAGGCGAGGGGATCGACATCGCAGATCCAACTTCTCCGACGGGGAAGGGTTTGTCCAAGCCGCCGTCGCCCATACCCCAGTACGAGACCCCGCCTTCCTTGCTGGTCAGTATCTTGTTTCCGGTCATTTGATCGTTGTAAGACATGCCGAGGCTGGCCGCCAACACCGTCCGATCCGGAACGCGCTTGAGCCGGATATCCACGGCGCCGCCGCTGGCATCACCCTGCTGATCTGGCATAAACGTTTTATGCACCTGCATGCTTTCGATCATTGATGCCGGAAACTGGTCGAGCGGCACGGCGCGCTTGTCGGCATCGGCTGAGGGTAGTCGCACGCCGTTGAGCTGCGAACTCACATAGCGATCCGGTAAACCGCGCACAACGGCGAACTTGCCGTCTTGCACGGTCGCGCCAGCCACCAGTTTGAGTACGCCTGCCGCATCGCTTGCGCCCGCGCGTTTGATCGTATCACCGCTGACCCCGTCGATCGTGGCTGCGCTGGTCATCTTGAGTTCGATCAACGCGGTATCGCTTCCCGTGCTGATGTCAATTTCTTTGACGACGAATTCATCCATCTCGGTATAGACGGCGGTTAAAAACACATCTAGCTGTTGAACCGCACCGGGCGTCACCGTCACGTTGCGCATGAGCGTACGCTCGAACCCGGAGCGGCTGATCAGAACCGAATAGTTCCCGAAGGGAATCGATTCAAAGAAAACGCCCCCGTCTGGTCCCGTCACCGCCCGCTTTTCGCTTTCGATCACCGTCACCGTCACGTCAGCCAGGGGAACCAGCCAATCCTGATCCGTCACCTGGACGCGCAATGCGCTCGTACCAGATTCCTGAACCCATCCTGTGAACGGACTCAGGCACACCAGCACGGCCAAGAGCCGCAAAACCTGATCGCGTTTTCTGAGTAATGTCGTCCCCATGCCCACTCCTCTCATCCCGCTCACCACGGTTCACCAAGCCCTTCGCCAACGGCCCGCAACGACCGTTCGAGCTCGCCATCGGATACCTGGGCGCGCGCGAACACCAAGCAGACCTGCACCGCCGCTACTGCTCGCGGGCGCGCGTTTTTCAAGTCGGTTAGCGCCGTACAAGCCTCATGCCAGCGGGATGAGGCAGACGCGGTGTCACCCAACGCGTTCCACGCAACACCCAGCGTCGCAAGCAGACCGGGACGCTCAGAAGCCAATACCGCTGGATCTGACAACCAGCCGCCGACCTCATTCAGACGGACGTGAGCCCGCTCGGAGAGACCGGCTTGTGAGAGCAATCGGGCATAGCGAATCTGCACCGGCAGACGCATGTCGGCTCGAATGCCACCGAGGCGCGCATCGACTTCACCGCACAGCCGCAACACGAGGTTGGTATCGCCGAACCGCAGCGCGGTTTCGCCGAATTCAACCATTTTGTCGCAGGCAAGTGCCGGGTGGAGACTCTTAAAGACACGGGTCATACCGGCAAAGACCCGATCCCGGTACGCATCGGTCACGGCGTCCGCAGATGCTTTCTGGTATACGACTCGATAGGCGTCGACGGTGGAAGCGGCCGCATCGAGATCCAGCACCTGGTTGGTTACAGCCTCCAGTCTCACCAGCGTCTCAAGCAAGCTGGATCTGGCGACGCTGAGATTCATGAGATCGGGTAGCAGCGCGGCTTGATCTGCGGGTTCCAGTCGGTTCACATCGACAGCGCTGCTCCCCGTCGACGCGGGTCGCGCATGCTTCGCACGTTCGAGCGCAAGTTTCACACGACTGGCTTGCCAGGTCTCTAACGAGGGGTCATGCGCCACCTCCTCGGCCGCTGTTCGTAACCGATCACCCGCCATGAGCCGCTCGCTTTGATAACATCGGGTAGCCAGACGTGCCAGCAGGTCGCCCCGCCGCCACCCAGTGATTTCGCTTGCAATGCGCTGCGTCTGTTCATCAGAGCCGACGTCCAGCGCCACGGCGGCAATATCGGCAAGCGCCCGGTTGCGTTCAACGTCATGAAGGTCAGACGGTATCGTGCTCGCGATGTAACGGGCCGTTTCGCACCACACATTATCGGGTTGAGGCGCGGGCGGGCACGAAGAAGCCCCGTCGCGACGCGAGGCACAGCCAAGCGTCGCAAGCAGGGCCGAGAGAACAGCGAGACTCAGGCATAAGCGCGTAGAACAGAACATAAGCTATCCTTTGGATGCAGAACGGCTATCCTGAAACATGATAGAGCACCTGTTAAAGGTGGCCGGAGTCACGCGTCCGTGGCTCCGGCCTTGTACCGCGCAGGACAGCTAGGCGCGGTACAAGCAGTCTGGCCTTATTCAGCCACAACTTTGTAGAACTTGGTGGGAACGCCGACCACGCCGAAGTCGGCGAGGGTCATGTTGGTCTTGTCGGCCACGATCGCCTCGGCTCCTGCAACCGGCGTCCACGTCGTCTTGTTGTTGCTGGCGAACAACGTGTAGGTCATGCCGACCTCGGCATCGAATCCGACCGAGAAGGCCGCCTGGTCCACCAGCAGATCCGCGCCGCCGTTTTTGACGAGCATGCCGGAGGTGTAGAGAGCGGACCAGCCGTCCAGCCAGGTGTCGCCCGTCGGGGCGAAGGCGCCGTAGTAGCGTACGGGCGTCGCGAAGCCGTCATCCTCAGCGGTGTAGGGCGAGGTCGCCCAGGCGCTGACCGGACGAGGGTCGATCGTCTTGATGTTGTTGAGCAGGCCGTTGCCAACCGTCGGCATCGGACGAGCCGGGTCGCTCAGCGACTCACGCTCCATGTAGCGGATCGGCAGCGCGCCGGTCAGGTTCCAGTTCCATGCCGCCTCAATGGTCACGTCGCCGCCCGCACGCTTGGCGTTGGCGCTGGTGGTCTTGCAGATCAGATGGGCGTTGTTGCAGTTGTAAACCACGAAGTTGCGGAAAGCCGTCTGCGTGGCATTGGTCGACTGCGACTGGTAGTAGTATCCCCTATTAGCCAGCGCGCCAGCGCCCGGCGTGTGCGTCGGGAAGGCGTTCCAAGCGGCCGACATACCCTCAAAGGAGTCCGGCTTGGCGTTGTCGCTCTCGATTGCGCAGAGCATCGAGTCCACGTCCATCACCAGGCAGTTGAAGAACTGCGCGCGGCAGTTGTCGTCCAGGTGGAAACACTCGCTCGATGTCTCACTGCCGCTGATCCCCGTGCCCCCCGTGCCGCGATAGCGGTTACCGATCACAGTGACGTTTTCGTAGCGCTGCAGGCCCCAGGGGCGGTTGTCATCGCTGTTTTCGACGCCGTCCATCTCGAAGGCATGGTTGGCGATTCCGGAACCGGCCACGCTGTCGGCGTCGCAGAAGCCCTGCATCACGAAGATGAACTGGCCGCGGCCGCGATAGCCCTGGTCCACGTCGAACGAGTCGTCGCCGACGTTGATGATCGCGATGTTCTTGGTGTTGACCGTGCCGCCGAAGAACTCGATCCCGTCATCCAGATTCCCGATGACTTCGACGTGGTCGATCTGCGTGCCGCGCCCGACACCGCACAGGGTGATGCCGTTGATCTCGGAGGCCTGCGCGAAGCCGTAGCCGCCGTAGCGGAGCGAGACGTAGGAGATCACGCCGCTCGAGTCGTCGTCATCCGCGCCGCCGTACTTGGTCTGGCCCTGACCCGGATCGGCCAGGCCTTCAGCCAGTTTCTCGGTCTCGACCAGGGGGCCGACGTCCGCCGCCGCGTTGACGGTGCAGTAGGCCTTGCCGCAGATCACCAACCCGCCCCAGCGTTGTGCCTTGTCAGGCAGGCCGGCGGTCGGGTTGATCGTCTTGTAGTCGTTCAGCACGTCGGCGGGGTCCACCCACGGAAAGTTGTTGTCATCCATGTCCGTGAAGATGATCGGCTTGTCTTTGGTGCCCTTGGCCATGATCTTGCTGCCGCGCGTGATGAACAACGCGGTCGGTTTATTCCCCGCGTTCGCGTAGGTCTCCCCGCGGATGACCGTGCCGGGCTCGATCGTCAGCGTCGCGCCGTTCGTCACGAATATGACGTTCAACAAGATGTACTCGTTGGTGGAGACCCACTTGGTCGAGGCCCCGATGCTCTGCGTGACATCGATAATCGCCGCTTGCGCGACTCCGATCAGGGAAATCACAGAGACGAGCCCTGCGATCACATTCTTTGTTACGTTCATGATGTTACTCCTTGTTGGTTTGTGCCGCGTGTTGCCCGCCAAGTGTCAATCGGGAGCGCTCGCTGCTGGTGTTTGTGTGCCACGTACTGGCCATCGGTCGTGTCAGACCGGATGCGTTCGTTGCGGGGACAGTATCGATAACGTGTATGAGACCAATATTGGTTGCACGTTAGATTTTTGTGTGCGTGAATGACTGATCAGCATGGACGATGCGTCGAAATGCTCATCAAACTCTAACACGGGCAACACAGATTCCCAATACGCAGATGCTCTAATGGCATGTAACCGGGGGCAAAAGGGCCTCCGCAACCTAAGAGGAGGCTCGAATCATGAGAAATGTGATACTAGCGGCGGTTTTGACAGTGGGATGCGCGTCTGCACAGGCGCAGGATGCGCTGACGCTGGACGGATCGACTACGGTCGGGCCGATCGCCAAGGCCTTTGCCGAGTTCACCATGCGCCAGAAGCCAGGGCTCAACATCACGGTGAGTGAGTCGGGGAGCGGCAACGGCGCCAAGGCGCTGTTGAACGGAACGTGCCATATCGCCAATCTCTCGCGCGACCTGAAGGAGAGTGAGCGCACGGCGATGGCGGAGAAGGGCGTGAAGCCGGTTCAGCATGTGGTGGCCTACGACGCCTTGCCGGTGATGGTGCATCCCTCTAACAAGGTCAAGGGGCTGACACTTGACCAGGTGCGCGACATCTACACGGGCAAGATCACCAACTGGAAGGATGTCGGCGGGTTTGATCTCGCCATCGTCGTGGTCAGCCGCGATACCAACAGCGGCACCTTTGAGTCGTTCAAGGAGCTGGTGCTCGGCGCGGAGGCCAAGATTTGCGCGAGCGCGGAATACACCGGCAGCAATGGCGGCGTCCGCCAGCGCGTGCAGATGACCAAGGGAGCGATCGGGTATGCCGGTCTCGGATTCATTGACCGCACCGTCAAGGCGCTGGAGATTAACGGCGTGGCACCCGCAGCCGAGACCGTGATCGACAAGACCTATCCGATTGCCCGGCCGCTCTATATGTTTACGAATGGCGAGCCTGCGGTCGAAAGCCCGGCGGCTCAATTCATCGCGTTGAGCCGCACAGACAAGGGGCGTGAGATCATCGAGGAGATCGGGTTCATTCCGGTCCCGAAATGAGAAGTGAGAAGTGAGAAGTCAGAATACAGGAGTCAGAATATGAGAACACGCGGCCCGTGAGAGAGTTCCAGTTCTGAATACTGGCTTCTGAAACCTGCGCTTGCAGAACCGACGAAGGAGGTTTTGCAAGCGCCTCGGGCATCTACGAATATCCCGAGAATTCGGTAGTCGCAAGAAGAGCATCACTTAGCTGCACGTGGCACTCAGTGCGTGATGCGGACGGCGGGAGAAAGGCTTCGGATCGGCATACGATTCGGGTGACGTTGCTGCAACGTTCCCTTTATGAATCGCGCCGATCAGTGTGAACGAGGGCCAGAAACGGTCTTTGTTTATTCTCGATCCGACACGCACAGTCGCCTGGATACTATCGCCAATGATCGCCACGTTGGCTCTCGCCCCGAATGCCGTGACCTCGTACTGCTCGGTCGTGACAACGTCCTTGTAGACAGCCTGCCGTTCCAGCGTGAACACGGAGTATTCCTTACCGGCTTTGGTGGTGAACCGCTTGACGTTCACCACAACGGCCTCGAATGTGATGGTCATTTGATCATTCATACTGCCAACGGCTCCCATCTTGCCGCTTCGGGCGTGAGTTCGGTATCCCCAAAAAACACTTCCTGCGCAGGAAGCGGGGTGCCGGTGCGTCCCGGCATCCGGGCGCTCCGTGAAAACAGCGCCACGTTAGAGGAGGCGTATGAGCGTATGATAAAACGCAGGTTAAATATTCGTTAGTTGGGACGGTCGCCCATGCAGGTGCCGACCAGACGGGCGGCCCGGATCCACGGATGGTCGATGGGCACTGTGCGGATGATGCCCGCCACCTGTTCCAACGGCACCGGCACGCAGGTGTCGCCCTTGACACCGACCATGACGTTGTAATGACGTGCTGCAATCAGTTCGCCAGCCGTTGTGCCGAGACGCGTGCAGAGCAGCCGGTCGGCCGACGTCGGCGTGCCGCCGCGCTGGACATGGCCGAGCTGGGTCATGCGCGCCTCGACGCCCGTCAGCGCCTGCAGCTCGCGGACGATTCGGTTGACCATCGGTTCGCGGATCATCAGCGGTTCCTGCCGAGCAGCGGGGTCGGCACCGCCGTCATCGCCTGTTTTCTCCGGTTTGTTCTTGCCGTTCTTCTTTCCGCCGGGAACGCCGTTGCCTTTGCCCGGAGCGGAACCGATGGCCGTTGCGCCTTCGGCCACGGCGATAATGGAGAAACGCTTGCCGCTCTGACGCCGGATGTTCAGAAAGTCGGCGATCACGCGGAGGTCGTAGGGGATCTCCGGAATCAGGATCACATCCGCGCCGCCCGCGATGCCCGCGCCAAGGGCCAGCCAGCCCGCCGTGTGCCCCATCAACTCAAGCGCGATGATGCGGTGGTGACTGGTGGCAGTGGTGTGAAGCCGGTCGATGGCCTCGGTGGCGATGCTTTTCGCCGTGTCGAAACCGAAGCAGGTGTCGGTCATCGCGACGTCGTTGTCGATCGTCTTGGGCAGCGTGATGATATTGACGCCGCCTTTTTTCGCGAGTCGGAACGCATTGTTCTGAGTCCCGTTGCCTCCCAGGCAGACTAGGCAGTCGAGATGCATGCGGCGGGCGTTGGTGATCGCCACGTCGGTCATGTCCATCACCGTGCCCCCCATATCCATCTTGTGCGGCTTGTCGCGGCTGGAGCCCAGGATCGTGCCGCCGACGGTCAGGATGCCGCTGACCATGCGGTCATCGAGCGTCATGAACCGGTTTTCGACCAGCCCCCGGAAGCCATCCAGAAAACCGACCACCTGGATGTCATGGTGCAGCGCCGATTTCGCCACCGCGCGGATCGCCGCGTTCAGTCCGGGACAATCTCCGCCGGCGGTGAGGATCCCGATGCAGCGGTGGGGATTCATTTTTCTTTTCATGCGCTCGTCCTTTGATGCGCTAACCCCGGAGCGGCTGATTCCGCCGATAGGGTTCAAGCCGGGTTGGTTTCGTCTGCGTTAAACGGGTGCTTGCGGTCTGGGCCTCATCGAAAAGCACGCGCTGGCTGCGGCAGGGCGGGGTCTTTCCGGAGGGGCGGCAACGCCGATACGTTCCGTCAGGCAAAAGCCTGTGCGCCTGGACCGTGTCCTTAAAGTAGGTTTTCAGGATTTTCTGCAAGCGGCTCCGCGCCACCGGGCACAGGATCGGGACCATCAGTTCCACCCGCTTGTCGAGATTCCGCTGCATGCCGTCAGCGCTGGAGATGAACAGGCGTTCGTGGCCTCCGTTGTAAAAGCTGAAGAGGCGGGCGTGCTCGAGAAAACGGTCAATGATGCTGACGACCTCAATGTGCTCGCTGAGACCGTTGACGCCCGGCCGCAGGCAGCAGGTGCCGCGGATATTCAGCCGGACCCTGACGCCCGCCCGCGAGGCCGCGTACAGCGCCTCGATCAGCGTCTCGTCGGTCAGCGCGTTCATCTTGAGTATGATCTGCGCCTTTTCGCGGTTCGCGGCGCGGGCCGTCTCATCGGTGATCAGCCGCAGGAGCGCTGTCCGGAGCGTGAAGGGCGCCATGGCCAGCCGCCTCAGCGCTTGCGGCTCGGACGCGCCGGTGACCGCGTTAAAAAAGTCGGACGCATCGGCGCCGAAGTCCGGGGCGCAGGTGAACAGTCCCACGTCGCTGTAGAGCAGGGCCGTCCGCTCGTTGTAGTTGCCGGTTCCAAAATGCACGTAGCGCACGATGCCCTGCCGCTCGCGGCGCACGACCAGGCAGATTTTCGCATGGGTCTTGAGCCCGCGCACGCCATAGACTACCTGAGCGCCGGCCTGCTCAAGCCGACGGGCCTGGCCAATGTTGCGCGCCTCGTCGAAACGGGCCCTCAATTCGATCAACACCGTAACGTGTTTGCCGGCCAAGGCGGCGCGGACCAGCGCCTCGATGATCGCGCTGTCCCGTGCCGTCCGGTAAAGCACCTGTTTGATCGCCAGCACTGATGGATCATCGGCCGCCTCTTCCAAAAAACGGATGACCGGATCGAACGCCTCGTACGGATGAAGCAACAGGATATCGCGCTCAGCGATCTGCGGGAACAACGGTTCTTTGATGTTCACCGCCGGCGACGGCACGGGCAGCCAAGGCGCGTCGCGCAACGCATCGAATCCCTCGGCTTGCGCCAGCGGCAGCAGCGCGCGCAGTTCGATCGGCCCGTCGACCGGATAGAGGTCGGACAGGTCCACCTGCAAGTGGGAGGCTAGGGCGTTCACAAGCAGGCGGGAGGCCGACCGGTGTATTTCCAGACGAATACAGGCGGTTTCACGCCGGTCCTCAAGCAGTTCCTGCATACCCGCCAGGAGGTCGGGGGAGAGGTCCTCGCGCAGTTCGATATCGGCATTGCGCGTCATGCGGAAGGGCACGCACTCGAGAACCTGTTCGCCCCCGAAGAACCGCCCAATCTGCTGGGCGACGAGCTGCTCGACCGGCACGAAGACCGCGCCGGTCGGGTGGGGGGCGCGCAGGAACCGCGGCACGAGCGGCCCCAGCGGGACCAGCGCAAAGCGGTGTGCCCCCCCCTCTTGCGTCGGCGCGAGGCGCACCGCGCAATGCAGCAGCAGCCCTGCCGGTCGATAGGGGCGTTCGCCCGCCAGCGCCACCGGGGAGAGCAGCGGAAAAATGTGTTCGTCGAAATCACGAGCCACCCACGCCTGTTGTTCGGCGGACAGGCCGGCGAGGCTTTCCGGAAGATGGAAGCCCTTAACAGCCAACTCAAAAACCAGTGTCCGGTAAAGCGTATATTGTTCGGCAACCATCTGCCTGACCCGCCGCGTCACCTGCTCCAATTGCTGGCGCGGGGTCAGGCCGGTTAAGTCACGTCGCCGGATCTGTCCGGCCACCAGCAACTTCAGGCCGCCCACGCGGACCATGAAAAACTCATCGAGGTTCGATGCAGTGATGGCCAGAAACTTGAGCCGCTCCAGCAGCGGCAGATGCGTGTCGCACCCGGCATCCAACACGCGCTGGTTGAAGGCCAACCAACTGGTTTCGCGGTTAAAAAATCGGGGCGATAGAATCGATTTTTTCATAACCACGTCCCGTTTCAGCGCGGGGAGCGCACATAGCAGCGTCGTCCGTAAATCAGTTCGAACAGGTCGCCCTTCTCGCCGAGCGCCACCTGTTCGGCGCTGGAGGCAACCCGCCGGTCCGGAATGCAAATCAAGGCGTCGGACTCGATCTCAAAACGCAGGCGCCCCAGGCTCTGGTCGTGGACGCGGTCGAGCGCGTCGGCCACGCGCAGAATCGCGGCGAGTTTGCTGACGATCAGCCGGCTCTCATGCGGCAGCCCCGCATATTCGATATGGCTCAACTGCGGCATCGTCTTGCGGTGATACCGCGCGACCACGGCGATCAGGTTGGTCTCCGCTAGGGAAAGCCCGATGAATTCGGTGTTGCGGATGAGATAGAGCGAGTGCTTATGGTGGCCGCGGGCATTGACAAAAACGCCGATGTCATGCAGGATCGCCGCCACCTCCAGCAGCAGGCGGTGCCGTTCGGTGCAGTCGTGTTCGGACCTCAGCAGGTCGAACAACGCGAGCGCGATGTCCGTGACCTGGGCGGCGTGGCGGGCATCGTACAAGTACTTCTCACCGGTCTCGCGAGCGATCCGCACGACATGCCGCATCAGCGTCGTGGTCCATGCGGGATCGTCCACCGCTTCGACCAGCAGGCCGTCGCTAAACGAAAGGTGGCTCACAAAGACCTCTTTGAGCGAGAGCGTCTGAGCCATCGACAGGGCCATGCAGAGCGTCGGGCCGAGAATCTCGGCGTCGGGATAAGAAATCTGCCAGGAGCGGGTCAATTCCTCCACCGAGCTGTTCTTCACGTGGAGCGCCAGCCGTCCAAGTTCTGCCACGGAAAGTGTGGTCACCGCAGAGGCTGCGGCAGGCCCCGTCGCCGGCTTCGACCGGAGTTGAGCGGCGGCGAAACGAAGCTCCCGGCCCATCAGCAAGAGCCGGACAGGCTCGTCCTTGGCGATATTCTGTCGCAAATGGAGGGCCATCTCACGTGTCCAGCCTTCGACCATGTCGTCCAGTTGCAGAGGGGCTAACCCGGATGTCTCCATCTGCTGGCGGATACGCAGAGACCCCACGTTGTAGGTTTGAGAGAACAGAATGTCGCCATCCCTGCGGTAGAGCAGCCCGGAGGTGAGGCCGCCGATCTCCATCACCGCCACGCCACCCTTCTCCCACACGGCCTTCCTATCGGGAATGGCTCGGAACGCCAGATGGTAATAATAGCCGACCTGCCCCGGGTCGAGCATGCGGAACGGGATACGCGAGGCGATGGAGAGCCGGTCAAGAAACGCGTCGCTGTTTTCCGCCAGTCGGACGGCGGCTGAGGCCACAGCCTTGACTGACTCCGGCGGGATGGCGAATTCCGACAGCAGCTTGCTGAAGCTGCGTAGAATCAGCACGCATTGTTCGATCGTCGCATTGTCGATCCGGCGGGACTTCACCAAGTTGCGTCCGAGGGCAACGGACTGTTCAGCCCGTTCCAACACGCAGATGCCCTGCCCGGCGCGTTTTTCGGCAATGGTCAGCCGGAGAAAGGTCGCCCCGATATCAACCACCGCGACGGGTTTTGACACCGTCCGGACCTTGTTCTTCGTTTTCATGGCCCCTTACCGTAGCGGGCTTTTGTTTGATTTGTGTGAGCGCAACCACCTGCGCCGAGAGTATAACAATGAACCGTGTTGGATTTCCATCTTGAATTTCGCTGAATCAGCAAAAAGGCGCATCCCAGCAAAGCGCGTAGTGTTCGACAATCTCGGAGACGTTTTCCATTCGATCCAGGCCGCAGCATGCGCACCGGTGCTTGATCAGAAAGATCTTGTCATAGCGATGCCAATCATGTGAAGAGAATGAGAAATGCATGTATTCTCCGTTGGCTCCGCTCGCGTGAACAAGACGGATGGAGCAGTTGACGAACCGGCGAAGGAGATTCTGCATGCGCATCGGGCTGGTTGTGATTTGCAAAAACCGAGAAAAGCCGCTCGAACAAATTACTAACCGGAGCGACACGGATCTATCACAAAAACTTGGCATGATGATCACGTGACGAACAATAGGAGAAAAAGCATGTTGTCTGGAAAAATCGTACGGATCAGGTGGGTCAAGTATTACCCTTCCGCGCACAATCACGTGGCCGTCGGCGACTTGATTCATGAGACCCCGCATTATCTGACTGTGCTCTGCAAGGTCTATCATTTTGGGCGTGGCGTGGGGACCAAGACGGCGTTTCTTGTGCCAAACTGCAATGTCGGTGGAATCGTGGAAGGGGACAAGGCCGTCCGTTCTATACCGTGGTCCCAGATTGAAGTCATTAACGAGCTGCCTGCATCAACCGATTGGGACGTGAGGGCCCGGGTCTATGAGTCCGGCTTGTGCGTGTTGGATAATGCGCACCAGACCGTCATCACGCGAGCCATGAATGCGCGGCCCGGGTGAACAAAAAACACCGCTGTATAATCCCGGCTTCCGACGCTTTCATGACTGACCCCCTTCGCTCGGTCTCCATGCGCGTTGGAAGTAGTCTATTCGGAGCACGCCATGTCATCGAAATGCCGGTTGAGAAAATGCCAGAGCAACACCGCCACGTGCCGATGCCGTCGCTGCAATCACCTGATGCACGACTGGAAGGTGTCGCAGGTGGTTGAATTGCGCTCAGAGCTGCAGTGTATCACCAGCCGGGGGAAAATGCGCTACGAGCATTATGTGCTGCACAAGGAGCGCTGCGCGGTCTGCGGCGCCGAGCGGGAGCGCACCATGCGTAACTTAGTCGACCGGTGACAGGTTAGACGGCGCGCGATTCGTCTCGATCTCAACGGATCGAGATCCCCGCAGCAACAGGCTCAGCACCGCTCGCGCCAGCACGACAGCGGTGAAGAGGATGCAGGCCGTGCCGATGATGGTCGGATTGGCAGGCAGATCGGCGCGGTAAGCGGTTAGGAGCCCCGCCCACGTCGTTGCGATCGCCAGCGCCATGGCGGCTGCGAGTGCGGCCCAGAGCCGCCGCGTCAGCAGCAGCGCCGTCGCGGCAGGCAGGAGCAGATGGCAGAAGGTGAGCAGTGCGCCGCCGCTCTTGGACGCTCCCGAGACCACCAGCCCTAGCAGGAAGAAGAACACCCCCTCCCAGAGCCAGCATCGTATTCCCATGACCGTCGCCGCCTCGCGATCCAGAAACGCATACACCATCGGCCGCAGGAACAGGAGCAGCGCCGCAAGCGCGGGGAGCCCGGTCAGCAGCAGCGTCCAGCGGTCTCGCGGGCCGCAGATGATCACGTCTCCGTAGAGCATCGCCTTGATCTCCTCCAGCCCGACCCCGCTCTGCGCCACCAGCAGGACGCTGGCGCTGGAGGCGAGCAGAAAGACCGCGCCGAGCGTCACATCTTTGGGCAGGCGCTGGCGCCGGTCGGGAATCGTCAGCAGCAGCACCGCAACCGCTGTCACCAGCGCCGAACAGGCCAGCGGCGGGAGCCTGCAGAGCAGCGCCAGCGCCAGCCCGCACGTGGCCGCCTCGGAGAGGGCGATGCTGATGAAGACGATCCGCCTGAGCACGACGAACACGCCGAACGCGCCGCACACAGCGGCCATCACCGTGCCGCACACGAGTGCCTCGGGGAAGATCCGCACGAGCGCGCCCGCGTCTTGAACCATGCTCATGGGTTCTCCTCCCTGACGGTCTGCAGCCGTACGCGGCGGTTCTCGACGCGGCAGTGCGTGTGCGCCAGAGCCGTGCAGTGTTCGAGGCGGTGGTGGACCCAGAGCACCGTCTTTCCCTCACCCTCGTGCAGCGTCCGGATCAGGGCCAGCATCTCGGTCTCCGAAGCTTCGTCAAGCCCTGCGGTGGGCTCGTCAAGCACCAGCACGTCGGCCAGCGACACCACGGCGCGCGCCAGCAACGTTTTCTGCCGGAGGCCGCCCGAGAGCTCGCCAAAGTGCTTGTGCCGGTGCGGGACCAGCCCGAACCGCTCCAGCGCCTGCGCCACGCGCGCGCGCTGGTTGAGGTCGGGCCGGCCCCACGGCCCCAGTTCCGGGTAGAGCCCCATGCGCACGAGGTCAGTCACCGACAGCGGATAGATCGGGTCGAGCTGTTTCTGCTGCGGCACGTAGGCCGGGGGGCGCGCGCCAAAATCGCACACCAACCGGCCTCCTTGGTGCGGGATGAGCCCGAGGCAGGCCTTGAGCAACGTGGTCTTGCCTGAGCCGTTGGGCCCCACGAACGGAAGGAGGGTGCCGCGGGGCACCGTCAAATCGATGCAGTCGAGCACGATGTCCAGGCCGTAGGCCACCGTTACCCCGCGGCATTGGATCACCGGGCGCTCGCTCATAGGCTCCGGCTCAGGTTGGTGATCACGGTGTCGAGCATGTCGAGGTAGGTGGAGGCCTCCGGAGAACCGCCGGTCATCATCGGCAGTGATACGACCACCGCTTCTGTCCGCGCCGCAACGAACTCGGCGGCCTTGCGCGTGAAGAACGGCTCCTGCAGAATGACCCGGGCCTGGCGTGCCCGGGCGGCCTCGACGACGGTTGCCAGATGCTTAGCCGTCGGAGGTATCCCGGGTTTTGGCTCCAGTTGGAGGTCGCTCAGCAGGCCGAAGCGGGCCGCCAGATACGGCCAACTGCGGTGATAGGTCACCACCGTTTTGCCGCGGTGCGGACGCAACGCGGCATACCAGCCCCCCGCCTGAGCCTCTAGACCCCGCGCCGCCAGAAGCGGCTCCAGCCGGTTCTCCGCCACGGCTTTCCAGAGGGCTTCGCCGCCGATCTCGCCGACCCACGCCGCCCCGAACATCCGCGTGTCCAGCGCGTCTGAGAAGGTCTTCAGGTTTTTCGCGAAGGCGGTCTGGTGCGCGGGGTAGAGGGTGCTCAGCCGTTCGGCGATGGTTGCCGCGACAAGCCGTCCGTTGAGCGGATCGAGCCAGTAGTGGGGGTTGCCCGATGGGTGGACATCGCCCATGTCGCGCGTTACGCGCGTGGTCGGGACCTCCAGCCGGATGACGTGCGCCGCCGCATCGATGTGTCCGGGCGCGCCCTCGGCGATCCGGGGGTTGCGGGCGTCACGGAGGATCACCGGCTCCCAGCCGATCTCAAGTTCCATCCCCACGCGGATCCAGACATCCGCGTCCCGCGCCCGCACGATGAAGCTGGGACGGGCGGTCAGCGTGTGCGGATCTTCGCGCCCGGTCGTGATGCACGACACCTCGGCCAACGTGCCCGCAACGGCGCGGGCGATGTCCGCCAGATCCGTGGTTGTCGCTACGATGCGGATCTCAGCAGCTTGTGCGCCCAGCGCGCCCAGCGCTGCAAACAGGGTCAAACAGAGCGTGTTCATGGGAATCTCCCGGTTAGAAATCGTGAGCGGCGTGTTTGCCGAACGTGACCTGCCACTGCAGGGCGATTTCCCATGCGCGCTCCCGGCCTTCCTCAAGGGCATACCAGCCATGGCCTCCTTGCAGGCGGAGCAGGGAGAACTCCGAGAGCTTCCAGACGAGCATGGCCGCGAGGCGGCGGCTGTCGTCAAAACGCTCGCGCCCGTGCTCCGGGGTGGTGCTGGTGTTGGTCAGCCCCACCTGATCCCAGCGGAGGCCGGCGCGCCAGCGCGGGCGGAACCCATACAGGGTCTGGAGATAGTAGCCGTCCTGCTCATGTGTCCACGGCTCGCCGGCGATGCTGTCCACCCCGGTCAGATCCTGATTGCGAAAGAAGTACTCGCCCTGAACGGTGAAATCGCCAGCGCCGTGCGTCCGTTTGGCGTCGTATTTGTAGACAAAATCACATCCGTAGACGAACGTCCGGCCATCGGCGCCTTCGTCCTCGTCCTCGTGCCATACCTGATGCCTGCCGGATAGGGCCGAGAGTCCAAACTGTAGCGCGTTCCGGTCGCCGAGATCCGGGCCATATTTGACAAAGCCGGTCCACAGCCTCGGCGCGTCGTGCTGCGGCAGCGGGTCTTCGCCGATCACGTTGAACAGGTTCTCATTCGCGCCGTTGAAGGCCTCGGCACCGAAGAGGAGATAGAAGGAGGTTGGTGCAAGCCAAGTGAGTTGCGCGCCTTGCTCGGCCAGACCGTGCGCGCCGAAGAGGAGTTCGTAGACCAGCGGCTGATCCCAGAAATCCCAGTTGTGCGAGTGCTGGCGGTTGATCCGCCCGATGCCGCTCTTGAGCTTCCCGCCGCTGAGCGTGAGCCCATAAGGCAGTGAGGTCGTCTGGATGACAGCCTCTTCGAGTTCGGCGCCGTCCTCATCCACGGCCACGGTCGTCCAGGCGCGGAAATAAGGGTCTACCTCGGCCGAAAAACCGAGTTCCACGTGTCGCAGATTGAAGCCGTTGTGGGGACCATGATCGTGATGGTGGCCGTCTTCGTCATTATGGCCATGGCCAAACCCGGCGGTTTTACCACGCAGGTGGGGTGCCCCTTCACCCGAGGTGTGGTAGAGGGCGCCATCGAGCACGACAGCCAGGTCGAGGTCTATGCCCGTGTTGCCTGCGGCAGCGCTTCCGGTCGGTATGACAGAACGCTTGAGCGATTCGTATAAAGGCAGCCGGTCAACAGGTGACGACATCGGTTGCGCGTCGTCGGCTGCCGCCGCGCCCGACGGCCGAATCAGCGCCTTCAACTCGACGATCTCACGGGCGTGCTGTTCCTGCAACTGAATGATCTGCTGACGCATCGCCTTCAGCTCTTCTTCGAGCTTCTGCAGGCGAAGGGCATCAGCATCAGGTTGCGCTTCAAGGTGTTGTGTGGTGATCAGAAAAAGGGCGGCACCGGCCACAAGGGGTCGGGATCGACGAAAACAGGAGTTCATAGTGGGTATCCAGATCATCCGCCACGTGTGCGGCGGAGGGGGCATGTCAGGTCAAGAGAGGCGCATGCATGTGGACAATCAGAGGATGTCTGGACGCGCATGCGGTGGGAAGACGGTGCGGAGTGGCCGCAAGCCGTCACGGTCGAAGCGGCTCAGGCCTCAGCAGGGGGTGCGTGTGACCGGCAGGCTGGATAGACGGTGAAACGGGTCACGGGCACGGGTGGCGTGCGGCACGCGTGTAGATCGGGCGCGTGCGGCAGCATCGCAGCAGCTGCACCGGCAAACTCGGTGTGCTCATGGAACAGCAGCGCAAGGACTTGGCAGATCCAGCAGGGCTCAGCGCGGCAGGCCTTTTCGGCCGCTAGCGCCGTTCCGCCCTCTGTTGGCGCGCTGGAACTGCAGGCATCGGTGACCGCCGGTGACTCGTAGCAGGCATGCGCCGCCTCCCCGCCAGCGACAAAATGAAACCACGGCAACAGCGTGATCGCCGCGACCACCACCGCTGCACAGGCGCTCAACGCCCGGCGCGCCGCCTTCGTCACCAAACGCTCATCTTGCGTTTCCATGAATGATAAATAAGCAATCGCTATTCAGGTTGAACGGGTATCCGCTCGTGGTAATCGGCCCGAAGAGACGCTTTAATTGCTCAAGACGATAGCAGAGCTAAGTAAGCGGCGTCAATCAAGAATGCAGCAGTTCTCCAAAATTGGAATTGCTGCTGTGATTCTGCCGTCGGTTGTGTTACCTTTGTCCCGCGAATAACGATTCTCGGAAGGTCAGCGAGTGAGAAGGGGCGGTGCCCATGAAAAAAGTGCTGGCTATCGGACTGGCAATAGGATGCATCGGAACGTGTGTTTGCGCACGCGGGGAGAACGCTATGAGCCAGATCTACGACTTCACGATGCGGGATATCGACGGGAAGGATGTGACCGTGTCGGCCTTCAAGGGCAAGGTGCTGTTGATTGTCAATGTGGCCAGCAAGTGTGGATTCACCGGGCAGTACGAGGGGCTTCAGAAGCTCTATACCACCTACACGAATCGTGGCTTGGTCGTGCTCGGCTTTCCGGCGAACGATTTTCTGAGGCAAGAGCCCGGAACAGATGCCGAGATCAAGAACTTCTGTACGTTGACCTATGGCGTGACCTTTCCCATGTTCGCGAAAATCTCGGTCAAGGGCAAGGACATCCACCCGCTCTATGCGTTTCTGACCTCGAAAGAGAGCAACCCGAAGTTTGGTGGCGCGATCTCCTGGAACTTCAACAAGTTTCTGATCGGGCGGGACGGCACGGTCGTGGGGCGCTTCGGAAGCCGCACGAAGCCCGACGACAAGGAACTCATTGCGGCGGTCGAGCAAGCGATCAAGGCGTCGGACTGAGGTGCGCGATGGACAAAATACGAATCGGTGTCAGCAAGTGCCTCCTCGGTGAGCCGGTCCGCTTCGACGGACAGCATAAGCACGATCACTTCATCACCGACACGCTGGGCCGGTACTGGGACTATGTCGGAGTCTGCCCCGAGGTCGAGTGCGGGCTGGGTATTCCGCGCGAATCGATGCGTCTGGTCGGCGACCCTGCCGATCCCCGCCTCGTGACGACGCGCACAGGCCTTGACCTCACCGCGCGCATGCAGGACTGGGTCGCGCGCCGCGTCGTTGAACTGGAGACGGAAGACCTGACAGGCTACATCTTTAAATCCAGATCTCCCAGCAGCGGCATGGAGAATGTCAAGGTCTACAACGGCAAGGGCGGTCTTTCCGGTAAAGCGCCAGGCCTGTTTGCAAAGGCTTTCATGGAGCATTTTCCAACACTGCCCTGCGAAGATGAGGGTCGTCTGAACGATCCTGACCTGCGCGAAAACTTCATCGAGCGGGTCTTCACACTCTGGCGCTTTCGCCAGGCCTTGCGAGCCAGCCCGACGCTTGCCACGCTGATGACGTTTCATGCCCAAAACAAACTGCTCATCCATTCGCACCACGAGACGCTGATGCGGGAGATGGGGCGTGACCTGGCCGGGCTGAAGGCAAAGGCGGCGCGCGCGTACATCCCGCAGTACGAGGCCAAGTTGATGCGGGCGCTCAAGACGCTCGCCACGGTCCGCAAGCACACGAATATTCTCCAGCATATGCTGGGCTACCTGCGCGATGGCGTAGACGAGGCGGATCGCAAGGAATTGGCCGGAATCATCGAGGACTACCACCGGGAACTCGTGCCGCTGATCGTTCCGGTGACCATGATGAGACACTACGTCGTCAAGCACGGCATCGCCTATCTCCAAGACCAGTACTATCTGAACCCGCACCCAATCGAGCTGAAGCTCCGGAACCATGCCTGAAACCCCGTCAACACCGGTCCGCCCGGAACGTATCCGCCCCCTGAACAGGTTTGTGGACACGGCGCCGGGCCCCGTGTTGTACTGGATGAGCCGCGACCAGCGCGCCGCCGACAACTGGGCGATCCTTCACGCGCAAGCGGAGGCGCTGACGCGCGGTGTCCCTCTGGTAACGGCCTTCTGTCTTGCGCCCGCCTTTCTCGGGGCCACGCTGCGCCAGTACGGATTCATGCTGCGCGGGCTCGCGGAGACCGAACGGGCCCTGCGGGATCTGGCGATCGGCTTCGTTCTGCTGCGGGGCGATCCCGGTCGGGAGGTGCCCGCGTTCGCCCGTCGCATCGGGGCTGGTTTGGTGGTCACGGACTTTGACCCTCTGCGCATCAAGACCGGTTGGCGCGCGGAAGTGGCTGCCGCCCTCCGCGTGCCGGCGGTCGAGGTGGACGCCCATAACATCGTCCCCGCATGGCACGCTTCGCCGAAGCAGGAGTACGGCGCCTACACGCTGCGTCCGAAGCTGAGAAAGGTGCTGCCGGACTTTCTCACGCCCATCCCGGCGCTGCGGCGTCATCCGTATGTTGGGTCGCACGACCCCGGCCCCGCGGACTGGGTCGCCGTCCAACGAAGCCTCCGGGTCGACCGGTCGGTCGGCGAAACGCGGGGGCTCACACCCGGTTCCATCGCCGCTCGGTGTGTTTTGCGGCATTTCCTCGCCCATACGCTCGCAGGGTATCCGGATGCAAGTCGCAATCCTGCAGTCGACGGTCTGTCGAACCTTTCCCCATACCTCCACTTCGGTCAGGTCGCGGCCCAGCGAGTGGCGCTGGAGGTGACCGCAGCGGGGGCTCCTCCGGCCGCGCGGGATGGGTTCCTTGAGGAGTTGATAGTCCGGCGCGAACTCGCGGACAACTTCTGTCTCTACAACCCGCACTACGACACGCCTCAGGGCTTCCCGGCGTGGGCCAGGAAAACGCTCTCTGATCATGCGGGCGATGCGCGGGCCTATGTGTACACACGCGATCGCCTCGAAACTGGCGAGACGCACGACGAGCTCTGGAACGCCGCTCAGCAGGAGATGGTGAAAAGCGGCAAGATGCACAGTTATTTGCGCATGTACTGGGCCAAGAAGATTCTGGAATGGACCGGGTCACCCGAGGAAGCGCTCCAGACGGTGATCGACCTCAATGATCGGTATGAAATCGACGGCCGGGATCCGAATGGCTACGCGGGCGCGGCCTGGTCCATTGGCGGCGTTCACGACCGTGCGTGGGGCGAGCGTCCGATCTTTGGCAAGATCCGCTACATGACCTACGCGGGCTGCAAGTCCAAGTTCGACATATCCGCCTACATCCGGAGGGTGGGCGGAGTGTAAGGGAATAGAAACAGGATGGAGTAGGGGACAGGAGGCAGAATGATGAAGAATGAGAGCCTCATGTCAAACAAACGTATAGGTATGCTTGTGATGGGCTTTGTTGCAGTGTCTTCGTGCGGCATGGGTCCCCGCGTTGAGCCATCGCATGGCCGACCGTATTTCATGCCCGAATCCAAACGGCAGGAGATACTGGAACTGGTTCGCACAGAGGACTGGGCGAAGGCTGCCTATGCGGATTTGAAGAAATCAGGGGACGGTTTCTCTGCGGCGCTGCTCTATGCCCTGGAAGGCGATCCGGCCGATGCCCTGAAGGCCCAGAACTGGCTGATGAGCGTCCGCGGCAAGCCAGGCCATCACCGCAAGCATCTGGAGAACCCCGACTACTGGAAGGGCGGCCAGAACATGAGTGTGTCGGAGATACACTACCATGTCAGCCCCGATCTCTATGTCGCTTTCGACTGGGCGTACAACGGCATGACCGAGGACGCCCGCCGGGCCGTCTTTCAGGGGTTGCTGGACGAGACCCGGTTCCGAATGAAGTGGCTCGACACGTGGCGCTACACGCCCAACCTGGAGTTCAAACCGCTGTACATGGCCGCTCTCGGGGGCCTTGCGCTTCAGGATCCCGACGCGCTGAAGTTTCTCCTCGGCCGCGTCGAGCGTCACGGCAGCTACTTCTCCATGATCGACCGCATTCTGGTGGACGGTCAGGTGTGGAATGAGGCCCCCTCGTATCCCATCGTTCACCGAAACCTGTGGTGCATGGGCGTGCTGTCCTTCTACGGGCGGTTGGCAACCGGGCAGGACTGGTTCTCGGGCCGTGGACCGGGCGGGGCGAGCCCCAAAGGGTTGATGGATTACTACATCGACACCGCCTATCCGGTCGAGACCGATGCGGACGGCAAACACATGATTCGCGTGGCCACGTTCGGCGATGGGGCCACGCACAGGGGAGGGGACCTGTACCTGATCGATCAGGCGGAACCGAAGAAGGAACACTACTACAGGGTTTCCGCCCACGAGGCCCTGATTGCCTGTTACCGCGCCGGAGGACGCGACCCTGCTTACGCCAAGTTCGTCTCTATGATTCCCGGCTACAAGCCCAACCTGTGGAACAACCCACCGCTTCCCGACACCAACTCCCTGGCCTTTCCGCCCGCCCCGTCGAAGCTCTGGCCCGCGTTCGGGTTGGCCATGCTGCGCTCCATCGAGACCCCGGACTATTGGACCAACCCGAAGGCCATTGCCGTCTGCCAGTTGATGAGCCGAGGCTACGGCCATGACCATGCCGATAAGTTCGGCATCATGCTCCACGGCGCCGGGAGGCTGCTGTATCCCGATTTCAACGCCATCCAGTATGAGAACGCGACCATCGGCTGGACCACTCACACCCTGTGCCACTCCACGCTGATGGTGGACGAGGAAAACACGGCCGATGCCCCGTTCGCCGTGCGCCACGCATTCACGCCGGAGGTAAAGTTCCTGGCCACATCATCGGAGGCCGTGTTCGACCACGTGGCCCAGACGCGGGCGTTGCTGCTGACGGACCGCTACCTCCTGGACCTGTTCGCCGCTTTCAGCAAGTACCCGCGGGTCTACGATTACCTGTTGCACAGCATGGGGAAGCCGCAACCGGTGACATCCGGCTTCAGTGCGCACGTCACCGCGAGCCCGAAATTCTGGGCGCTCGACAACCAGCGGGGCTTGGTGGCCGATCGGCAATGGCAACTCGAGTTCGTTGTCGGCGACGAGTCTGCCGGCACAAGCGCGCCCGCCGTGGAAAGACTCGCCTCCTGGGTCCGCGTGACCATGGCCGCCGAGCCCGATACGACCGCGGTCTGCGGCACCTGGGGATCGAAGCTAGGCGAACGGCTCAAGGCCCCGATGGACGAGTTGGGGATGCTCATCGCTCGCCGCAGCGGCGTGCGCAACACCGTCTTTGTCGCAGCCCATGAGCCGTATACCGAGGGCGCCCGGCCGGAGGTCGCCGCCGTGACCGTACTGGCGCGGTCGGACGACGCCATGGTCGTGCGCGTGGACGGCGCCGACTTCACGGACTACGCCGCAGTTGAGTGGCGGTCGCGCGAGGGGGACGTGCCCGTTGCGGTGGGTGCTGGAAAGGAACAGGTCGGATTCCGGAACTACGCGTGGTTGAGGATTCGCGCCGACGGAACAGCCGTCAGCCGTGGACACTGGGAGTATCTGCGGGTGCGTGCCCGCGGGCTCGAGCGTCTGAACGGTCAGCCCGCTCGCGTGGAAAACGGCCATCTGGTCATCGGCCAGCCGTTGAACAGGGCCGCGCAGGCGGCCGTGCCCCGGGACGCGCGCGATCCGTTCGACGTCCGCCTGGATCCTGTGCATACGCGGATCGACTCGGCCGGATCGGTCCGCATGACCCTTGTCAACGTGTCGCGCCAGCCCGTTGCCGGGTCGGTGGAGTTGGATCTTCCCGCTGGCCTGTCGCTGGAGGGCCCGACCGGGTTCGGGCCCCTCGCGCCGCGCGCATCCGTCGGCGTGACGCTCCCACTGCGGGCCGACGCCAAAGCGCGGGCGGGAATGAACCGGGTTCCCTATCGGTTGCGGTACGCCGTGGACGGCGGCGAATCTCAGCCCTCGCCGTATCGCGTCCTGTCGGTCAGCGTCGGGCCGACGCTGTGCTTCGACTACGGCTCACGGGAGGATCCCCGGTTCCGCATCCTTGCGAGTCAGTACACCGCGGAGGCGATGATGCAGCACGGCCTGTTGGTCAAGCTCGCCGGCCCCGATGGCACGGCGGTGCTTGACGGCCAGCCTATGTTCACTATCGCCGACCGGGAGAAGGTGTTGCTGCGCCGCGACCAAAAGTCCTCCTATGTCTGGGTGCGGACGGCACCGGCATGGTTCAAGGCTCATTTGGAGAATCTCGTCTACTACACGACCACCTGCCTTGAGGACCGCATGCGGGTCGGCGTTGATCGAGAGTGGAACAAACTCAAGGACATGCGGTTTGCCATGC
>Ga0194125_10000415_pt1 | contig 71512 bp, 52 predicted proteins | sample TA2KigC250mmetaG_FD_148626 | JGI IMG/M metagenome (GOLD analysis project Ga0194125, IMG submission 148626) | Freshwater microbial communities from Lake Tanganyika, Tanzania - TA2015034 Kigoma Deep Cast 250m | ecosystem: Environmental > Aquatic > Freshwater > Lake | place: Tanzania: Lake...
TCGGCCCCGAGAGGAGGAGCCGCGTCGCGGAGGGGGCGATCGTGAAGGAATGGAACCCGCTCTCCGGGCTCGAGGCTCGGTTCCGAAGGGGCGAGGTATCGACCGCGGTGATCCGGTAGGAGTAGGTGCCGATCCTCCCCGGGCCCACGGGGAAAGTTCCTGTATAAACCGAATCGCCGGCCGCGGCGGAGAGGGAGAACGCCCCTTCCGCGGCGGCGGCGCCCGATCCGGCGAACGTGTACGAAACGACCACCGAGTCCGGATCGATCCCGACGTTGTCCCTCACGACCGCCGCGATCGAAACGGGGAGCTCGCTCTCGAGATAGTCCCCGAGAGGAACGTGGGTGATCCGCGGCGCTCTTGTGTCGACGACAACGTACGTTCGGTACGCGCTCGCCGGGATGCGGGCTGTCCGATCGAGCGCGTCGACGGTCTCGTAATAGTAGGCGATCGAATCGGTTCCCGTTTCGACGGCGAGCGAACCGACAAAGAGCCCGGAACCAGACGAGACGAGAGCAAGCGTGTCCTCGCCCGGAGCTTCGAGGCCGAAGATCACGCGGGCCGCGCGGATCGGCACCCGGGCGCTCAGGCTCAGGCTGCAGAGAAGGGCAGTTTCTGTATAAAGCGTTTCGGGGTGCGCGGCACTGATAAGAACCACCTCCCCCGTGTTCGCCTCGGTCAGGATGCCCCGGTTCCGGAAGGCGGTGAAGATCTCGACCGCGTGCGCGCCGCCGGAGAGCTCGCGGTCCGCCTGGAGGATCGCCCACGCCCCATCCTCGAACGTCGAGTTCGGCGAGGTCCCGTTCAGATAGAAATGACTCTCGAGAATCGTCCGGTCGGCCGCTTCTCCGCCGATCGCCTGGTGGATCTCCCAGAGCGCGCCGGACCAGATCAGCGAGTTCAGGTAGATGTTTCCGCCGGTGAGCGGGCGAAGCGAGTCGGGGACCACCGCACCGTTGTCCACGCGGCGTCCTGCCCAGCGGCAGAAGGGCTCCTTCCGGTTCTTGTCCCAATCGAAGACCTGGCCGAGATCGAACGTCACTCCCACCCGAGCGGCGTGCGACTCCGCCCAATAGTCGGAAAAGCCCTCGGCCATCGCGCCCATGTACCCGGACGGATAGCCCCAGTTCGGGACTTGGCCGTGCTCGATCAAGTGGCCGTACTCGTGGATGAGAACGTCGGCATCCTCGGCATCGTCCACGCACCCGTCCCCGTAGGCCAAGCGGTGAAGAGGAGGCGGATCGTATTGGGAGTTGTCTTGTCCTCCGAGCGCGTGCACGTCCACGGCGATCGGCATGACGCCGATCGAATCGGCGCGCACGCCGTCGTACCCGAGGCTTCGGAGATAACGCTGGATCCCGTCCAGGTGGTAGTACGCCATCACCGCCTCGAAGGAGTCGTCCGCGCGCTTCGACCGAAAGCTATCGGGGTGGCTCCGCGTCGGCGGAGGACTCCACGGATTCATGAAATCCGCGATCCGGACGAAGCGCCCTTCGAGAGCGTACGGGGCCCCGCCGGTCGGCGAAGCGAGATCCCGAAGACTCACGACGCGATACGCAGGATCGAAGACCGCTTGGTCCGTATCGTTGAGATCTCGAAGGTTCGTATCCGCGAGAACACTCACCGGATTCGGCGTCCAAACGAGACCGCTTCCGTCGAGAAACATCGAGCGGTTCGTTCGATCGACGACGAGACCGCTTTCCGCGTCGACGTCGACCTCCCAGAGACCCGAAGGATCGTCGCGGAAGAAGCGGACCCGCCAAACGAGCCGAAGCCCCCTCTCTTCTTCTCGGTAGACGAGCTCCGCCTCGGCGTCCGGAGGCGGCGCGCCTTCGGCGGCGAGGAAGATCGCGTCCTCCGAGGAGAGCGCCGCAAGGGCTTTCGCGGGAACCGGGCGCGTGTCCGCCGTGAGATCGATCCAGAGGAGCTCGCCGGTCCGCCCGAAGTGGACGCCCAAGCGCCCCGGTTCGACCGGAACGCCGTCGACCAGGCGGCGAAAGACCGCGTGCTCGCTCGCGAGACCGCGCCGGACGAGCACGAGCTCGAGCTCGCCCACGATCGACCCGAGGCCGAGATCGTCCGGCAGGCTCTCGAGGATCGCCCGCGCCCCGAGGTCCGACGCACCGGCCTTCGCTTGCGGTCGGCTCGCGCCCCGAGGCGCCGCCCTTCCCGGGCGCCCGCTCGCTTCGTCCCTCCAAACGACCCAATCTCCGGAGACCTCAGCGGCGCCGAGCGCGCGCGCCTCGGACGGCGGATGCCCTGCCGCCCCCTGCTTCGCGGGAGCGGGCGGAGCGGCGAGAGCAACGAGAAGGAGAACAAGAACCCCCGCCGGCATCGGCCGATGGGGGAGCGCGTGCGGCATCCTCACCGAAGACCCTCCGATCGCAAGTCGGCTATCCGGGCACCTCCGACCCCTCCGCCGTCGGCGTCTCCTGCGCGTGCGTCGGATCGACGGTCCGGAGGTGCAGGGCCGCGTTCTCCGGAGGAATCGGGTTGATGTAGAAACCGGTCCCCCATTCGAAGCCCGCGATCCGCGTGAGGCGCGGAAGGATCTCGACATGCCAATGATAGTCGTATCGGACCGTCGCCCAGTAGCCGGGGCGGCTCGGCTTCGTGTCGATGTTCGGGGCGGAATGGAACATGTAGTTGTACGGCGGGTTCTTGAGGCCCACCGCGAGCCTCCCGAGAACATCCTTCATCAGACCGGTGAACTCTCGGATGTCTTCGGGCGACGTGACCGCGAAGGAGTGCTCGTGGTTTCTCGGCGCCACGAAGACTTCGAAGGGGAAGCGGCTCGCGAAGGGGCAGAACGCGACGAATCGCTTCGTCATCGCCACGATCCGATCTCCCGTGCCGATTTCCTGGCGGATTAGATCGCAGAAGACGCAGCGCTCCTTCCCCATGTAGTGCTGGCGCGCCGATTGGAGCTCCGTGCTCACGGTCTTCGGGGTCACGGGAACCGCGATCACCTGGTGATGCGGATGAGCGAGAGAGGCACCCGCGCTCATTCCTTGATTCTTAAAGAGAATCACGTAGCGGAAACGCCCGTCGCGGAGAAGATCGACATGCCGTTCCTGGAGGACGCGATAGACGGTCGCTCCGTGATCGATCGGGAACTCGGTGATCGAGGCATGATGATCCGGACTCTCGATCACGACCTCGTGCGCGCCGATCCCGTTCACTCGGTCGTAAACTCCCTCGCCCGACCGCTCGAGCTCCCCCTCGATCCGGAGCGCCGGGAACTTGTTCGGAACGACGCGGATCTTCCATCCGGGCGTGTTCGGACGAGAACCGCGGTCGCGGATCGCTGTGATCTCGGGCGGGGTCGACTCCTCGTTCCCCTCGCAGAAGGGGCAGAACGCCCCCCGAATCGTCTTCTCGGGCTCGACGGCGAAGCTGTCCGGCCGCTGGGCCCGGTCGGTCGCGATAATGACCCATCGTTTCTGAATCGGATCGTGCCTGAGTTCGGACATCGTGTCTCCGGCGGGCGCTCCTTGAATGCAGACGCCCGTGTGCGCGCTCGCCGCTCCGGGCCGCGCTTCCGGCGGCGCGCCTCTCCTTTCCCTCGTGCGCCCCAAATGTAGGGGGAGCCGCCCGCGCGCGCAACCGGAAAGATGCGGCTCGGGAACCGAAGAAGACGCGCATGGAGAAGGTTTTGCGTTCTTTCTTCCGCGAATCCGCTACACTACGATTCGAGGGGGAGGTTCCCCGCCCGAGAACCGCGAGGGTTGACCGTGAGAAGTCCGATTCGACGAGCGCTCCTCCCGATCCTCCTCATCGTCGCCGATCTTCTCGCGTTGAACGCCGCGTACGGTTCCGCCCTCTATCTCCGGTTCCACTCCTACAATCTCGCCGTGTGGGCGGAGCGATTCGGCGACCACTATCTCTCCTTCCTCATCTTCTCGAATGTCGTTTACCTTCTCCTTCTTCTCTACTATCGCGAGCCGGCCTTTCCCCGGCGTTTCAAACCGACCTTCGTCGTGCCGCGGATCGCGAAGATGATCCTGGTCTTGATGCTCGCCTCGGTCATGCTCCTCTTCCTTTCGAAGGGGTTTGCGACGAGCAGACAGGCGTTTCACTTCTCAAGACCGACTCTCGTGGCGTTCTGGGTTCTTTGCGTCGTGTATCTTTCCGCCGGGCGTTTCCTCGTGGGGATCTTGCAGCTCTTCCTATTTCGCTCCGGACGCCTCGCTCGGCCGGTTCTGATCGCCGGGCAGGGCGCCCCTCTCGAGGACCTCGAGGCGAGGCTCGCCTTCAACCGTTGGTTCGGAGTTTACGTCGTCGGGAGGTGCGCGGTGCATCCCGAGGAGACCGTCTCCGAGGCGGGGATCGAGGTCTTCCCCGACGCGCGCGCGCTCGCCGATCGGATCCGCGCGTCCGGAGCGCGCGAGGTCTTCCTCGCGGTGCCGCCGAGCGATCTCCGGCAAGTCTTCGATGTGCTCGAAGCGGCCGCGCTCGCCGGAGCGAAAGTGCGCGCGATCCCCGGCTTGCTCCAGATGATCGCGAGCCACCTTCTCCTCAGCGAAGCGCTTCCCGTCCACGACCGCGCCAAGGAGGATCTCGTGTACGAGCTCTATCGGCGCGTCGACTCGCATTTCGAGCTCGAGCTCGCAACGGTCGCCGTGATCGGAGCGAAAGGGATTCCGCCGACGTGGGGCGGCATCGAGCGGCACGTGGCGGAGCTCTCCAACCGGCTCGCGCGCCGCGGCTTCCTCGTCAAAGTCTACGCGCGTCCCTACTACACGAGCATTGAGGGGCGCTTCCGCGGCGTCGAGGTCCTTCGCCTTCCCACGATCCGCACGAAGCACCTCGACGCGATCTCGCACAGCTTCCTCGCGACGCTCCACACGCTCCTCCAGCGGGTCGATCTCGCGCACTACCACGCGCAGGGGCCTTCGGTCCTTTCGTTCGTCCCCCGGATCGCGGGCATACGAACCGTCGTCACGGTGCACGGGCTCGACTGGAAGCGCGAGAAGTGGGGAGCTTTCGCGCGATCGTGTCTCAGGACCGGAGAGGCCGCGTCGGCCCGCTTCCCGAACCGGACGATCACGGTCTCCCGCACGTTGAAGAAGTACTACGAGCGGAAATACGGCCGCCCCGTGCACTACATCCCGAACGGGATCGAAGTCCGCGACATGCCTCCCGCGGAGGAGATCACGGCCGAGTTCGGCCTCCGGCCTCGCGAGTATCTCTTGTTCGTCGGCCGCCTCGTGCCGGAGAAGGGGTGCCACTATCTCGTCGAGGCCTACCGGACGATCGGCACGGACATGCCGCTTGTCATCGCGGGAGGATCGAGCTTCTCCGATCGCTACCTCGAGGATCTGAAGAAGCTCGCCGCGGGGGACCAGAGGATTCGCTTTCTCGATTACGTCTACGGGCGCGCGCTCGAAGAGCTCTACTCCCATAACTACCTTTACGTTCTCCCCTCCGACGTAGAGGGGCTTGCGATCACGCTGCTCGAAGCGCTCTCGTTCGGTTCGTGCGTTCTCGTCTCCGACATCGAGGAGAATCTGGAAGCGCTCTCCGAGAGAGAGGGGCCTCCGGACGCGTGGGAGGACCCGGCGGCCTCGAGCGGCGAACCGTATGGCTACTGGTTCCGCCGGGGAGATGCGGGCGATCTCGCGCGGAAGATCGAGTCGCTCCTCGCCGATCCGGCCCGGGTCGAGCGCGTCCGCAAGAAAGCGCGCGAGTGGATCCGCGCGCGCTACGACTGGGAGATCGTCGCCGGAGAAACCGCGAGCCTCTACCGCGACGTCGTCAAGAAGTAGGAACAGCGCCGGCTACAGTCCCGAGCGGCGCTGAGCCTGCGCCCACGGAATTCCATAGCGCTTCTTTAGCTCCGCGGCGTGCGCGTTTGCCTCGGCCGCGGTCTCGAAGTTGCCGAGCAGAAGGCGGAACCAAGTCCCCCTCCCCGGGACCTCGTCCTCTTCGATCGTCACGCGCTCCCCGCGCTGAATCCAGCTCGCCTCGTCCTCCTCCGCGAGCCGCTCCGTACGGAACGAGCTCACGTGAACCCCATAGGGGAGAAGAACGAACGTCGCCTCGCCAGTCTCCTCGCGATCGGCGGCGGTGACGACCGGAGGCGGCGTACTCTTCGGTGCAAGGGACGGAACGGCGCCGCGAGCCTCCGATTCCGCCGCGGGCGCCTCCCGCTCGGGCGACTCCTTCTTTTCGAGATCGAGCAGGATCTCCGCGAAGCGGTCTTCCACGGGATCGCTTGGAACAGTTGTTTCCGGTTCGAGCACGGGCGGCACCGCATCTTCCTTCCGATCGAAACTCGGAAGAACACCGGGCGCGGCGAGCGTGTCGGAGGGGACCACGCGAAAACGCGGTTCGTGCGGGGCGCTTCCCGGAGGAACCGCTTCCACGAAGAGCGTGTCGTACCGAACACGGTTCTCGAGCTCGAGGACCTGGACCGGTCCCGGCGGCGTCGGAAGCGCTTCCGATCGAAGGGGCGGCGCGGCGAGCCGAGCGGCCGGTTCCGGATTCGCGAACGACCCCTTGAGCCCCGCGAGGGAGAAGAGAAGGGAGACGGCCGACACGCCGATCATCACCTTCTCGCGAGACGCCGCGTCCCAATACGCTCCGGCTTCTCCGCCTTCCGCCGTCAACTCATCGGCGCGCGCCTCATAGAAACGGAGGTCGCCGATGCTTGAAGTAAGAATCGTTGTGTTGAGAAGCACGAGCGCCCCCCAGAAGACCGGCCCGCCCATCCAGGACGGACGTTCGCCGGGCGGTTCGGTCGCCGACGCGAAGCCCGCTTGGGGAGCGGCGAGGAAGACGACGAGAAAAGCGGTCAAGATCGAGCGAAACATGCGTTCTTCCCTCCTTCTTCGCTTTTCGGCGCGAACCGCCTCTATCTTGACACGAGCCGGCTCTCCGCGCTAGTCTATTGCAAATTCAGTAGTTCCGAGCGCTCCGCCTCGCGGCGGAAAGGAGAGTCTCCGTGAGCCGAATCTTCAGCGGAATCCAGCCGAGCGGGGAGATCACGATCGGCAACTATCTGGGAGCGATTCGCAACTGGGTCCGCCTGATCGACGAGCACGATTCGATCTTCTGCGTGGTGGACCAGCACGCGCTCACCGTCGAGTACGATGTCGGGGAGCTCCCGAAGAAGATCTTCGATGCGGCGGCGACGAACATCGCGGCCGGACTCGACCCCGCGAGGTGCGTTCTCTTCGTCCAGTCGCGCGTCCCGGAGCACACGGAGCTCGCCTGGTACTTCAACACGGTGACACCGATGGGCGATCTCGGACGGATGACCCAGTTCAAGGAGAAGTCGAAGCAGCACCGCGAGAACATCAACGTCGGGCTCTTCGACTACCCGGTGCTGCAGGCGGCGGACATCCTCCTCTACAAGGCCGACCGGGTTCCGGTCGGCGAGGACCAGGTGCAGCACATCGAGCTCGCGCGGGACATCGCGCGGAAGTTCAACGCGCGCTTCGGCCCGATCTTCCCCGAACCGCAGGTGATCCTCTCGCCCACGCCGCGCATCATGGGGCTCGACGGAGAGGCGAAGATGTCGAAGTCGATGAAGAACTACATCGGAGTCCTTGAGGAACCCGCTTCGATTCGGAGCAAGCTCGCCGTCGCGCTCACCGACGAGAATCGGAAGCGGCGCACCGACCCCGGGGACCCGGACATCTGCAACATCTTCACTCTGCACAAGAGCCTCTCCTCCCCCGAAGAGATCGACCGAGTGAACGTCGAGTGCCGGCGTGCCGGGATCGGATGCGTGGACTGCAAGAAAATCCTCGCGGACAACATGATTCGCGAGCTCGATCCGATCCGAGAGAAGTTCCGGGAGCTGGAGCGCCGGCCGGACGAAGTGCGCGACGTGCTCGAGAAGGGAGCGGCACGCTGCCGAACGATCGCCGCGGCGACGATGGACGAGGTGCGGAGGGCGATAGGCCTCCGTTGAACCGGTCTTCGTCGAGACTCGTTCCCGATCTTCGCGAGGGGCTCGGCGCGCGCGCGGCTCTCGCGCGGCGCGGCCTCCCGGCGCTCTTTCTTCTCGCGGCATGCGCGTCCGCCGCTTCGGCGGACACTCCCCGAGTGGTTCACGCCCTCCCGGCTCCAGCGGTCGCCGGCGCGAAGGTCGAGCTCGTCTTCACCGTGCTCGGCGACGAACGACCTGCTGCGGCCGATGCGCTCGTTCGCGCGGTCGGCGACACCGCCTTCACGCGTGTCGCGGCGGAAGAACGGAGAGGCGTCTATCGCGCCGCGGTGCCGGAACGCTTGGTCGCGCCTCCCGGGTTCGAGTACTTCCTGCTCGTGAGGACGCTGAGCGGCGAAGAGATCACGAGCCCGGCTCGGAACCCGACGGAGAGCCCTCACCGAGTCCCGGTTCTCTCGGCGGGGGCGACCGCGCGCATCGTGATCCTCTCTCCGGAGAAGGGCGAGATCGTGCCGGACTCCTCCCTCTTCTCAATCTCCGTCCTCTTCGACCCCCCGCTCGCCCCCGGGGACAGCGCGTTTCTCTATCTCGATGGAACGCTCATCACCGAGGGAGTCGAGCGAACGGAGGACTATCTCTACTTCCGGCCGGAGCGCGCCCCCGCGCGCGGGGCTCACGAGGCGAGGGCGGCCGTCCGGACCGCGTCCGGCGAGCGCGGGGAGCGTTCATGGACGTTCTTCTTCGAGGAAGGTCCGAGAGGAGCAAGGCTCCTCGCTTTTTCCGGAAGAGTCGAGGCGGGATGGGCGTCCGTCTCGAACGCGGGGATCGAAGGGGATCCGTATCTCCTCTTCGAGAAGACCTCCTCCCTCGCCTACGACGGCTACGCGTCGGGAAGCTGGGGGGAGCACGCGTTCTTCCTCTCGAGCTCGCGGGAGCCGATCTACGACGACGAGATCCGCGCCGCAGGACGCTTAACCTCCGAATCATTTGTTCTTGAAGTAGGGGACGTGTATCCTTCCTTTTCGGAGATGACCGTTTCCTGGCTGTCGGGAAAGGGCGCTCTCGCGACCGTGCGCCGGGGAGCAATCGAGAACTCCTGCTTCTTTCTCCGCTCCCTCCCCTCCGACACGGCGGACGGGCTCGGTGTCTACTCGCAGTTCCTCGCGGGAGAGAAGCTCTCCGTCGCCGGCGAGCGTTGGGATGCGGCCTTCCAAGCGGCATACGGTTGGGAGCGCGAGTCCTCCGTCCCCGAGACTCTTCGCGTTCTTTCGCCCTTGAAGAATCTCGTCCTGTCGGGGAGCGCCTCCCTCCGCGCGGGCAAGGAGCGAAGGCTCGACGCGGAGATCGGATGGAGCGACACGGAGGAGGACGAGCGCGCGTCCGGCGGCGGCTGGCGCATCCTCGCGACGATACTCGACTCGCCCCGCCGCGCTCTCTCCCTCGAGGCCCACGACTATCGCTCCGATTTCGCTTCGCTCGCGAGCCCGACCGTGGACGGCGGGGAGTACGGCGCGGTTCTCAGCGCTTCGGCGCGCGCGTGGACTCGCTTTCGCCAATCGTTCCGCGCGGAGGTGCTCCGGGACCGGAATTCCGCGCAGGAGCACGACCCAAGCGCCCGCATCGTCCTGATCTACGGGCGAACCGACTACGACCGGAAGGCGCGCGGGATCGACTGGAACCACTATCTCATCCTCCGCTCGCACGAGATCCCCTACGCCGACCGGCCTTACAAGAACGCGTACGGAACGCTCGGCTTCTCCGCCCGCGGCAAAACGCAGACCATCTCGATCAGCGGGACGAGATCCGAGACCCGCTCTTCCTCCCGCACGCGGTCGTGGAGCGCCGGCGCGTACTGGAGCGGCGAAGCGGCGGACGGCCGGTTCTCCTGGAAGCTCGCCGAGAGATACAGCCATTCGGAAACAAGAGAGGACACGACGGGAGCGGGCATCGAGACGACGACCGCGAAGCCGGAGCGATGGTCGTTCACGGCCGAGTGCGGAGTCCGTCTCGCGGGGTTCGAGTGGCGCGCCGAATACGAGCGGATCGATGAGAACGATCCGCCGGAGGAAGAGCGCTTCACGCAGCACCTCCTCCTCCTCGTCGCCGGACGAAGGTTCTAACCTAGCGAACCGAGCGCAGGATCTCCACGAACGGTCCCGGCTCCATGAAGCCGGTCACCGTGAGGTTCTCGTCGCGGCGTCCCGACGAATCGATGAAGACGATCGTCGGAAGGCCGCGAACCCCGTACTCGGCGAGGAGCGCGCGGATCTTCTCCGTCGAGCGGGTGCAATCGACGAGGATCATCGTGAAGCGGCGGCTCTCGCGAATCACCGCGGGGTCGGTGTAGGTCTTGTGCTCCAGCTCGCGGCAGGCGGCGCACCAGTCCGCCGTGAAGTCGATCACCGCCGGATTCCCTTCGCGCGCGGCCTCCGCAATCCCGAGATCGTGGTCCGGGATCCACGCGATCTCTTCCGCCTGCGGGGCGATTCCGGTCGCCCCCGGGAGCGGGAGGAACGGCAGGAGGAGGGTCGCCACGAGCAGCACGACGCCGAAAGCGCCGAGGACGAGGACGAACGTCCTCGCGATCCTCCGCGCCGCGGGCGCGCCGGGGGGCATCGCTTCCAAGAGGCCGAAGAAGACCGCCGCGACCGTGAGAAGCGCGCCGGCGAGGGAGAGCACGAGCCGTTTCGGTAGAAGCGGCGCCGCAAAGTAGATCGCCACGCCGAGAAGGAGAAAGCCGAAGACGCGCTTCACACTGTCCATCCAGTCGCCTGCGCCGGGAAGCGTTCCGATCAACCCGGAGAACGTTCCGATCGCGAGAAAGAGAACGCCGATCCCCATCGCAAGAGTGAAGAGAAGCGTGAACCCGAGAAGCGCGCTTCCGGTTTGCGCAATGTACACGAGAAGGCCGACGAGAACCGGACCGACGCAGGGGGAGGCCACGAGCCCCGCGACGATCCCCATGAGGAAGATCCCGATCCATCCCCCTCCCCCGCCGACCCTCTGGAGACGCACCGCGACCGACGAGGGAACCTGAAGCTCGAAAACGCCGAACATGCTGAGCGCGAGAAGAACGAAGAGGAGCACGATGCCGCCGACGAACCAAGGATTCTGGAGGATCGATCCGAACATCGCGCCGGTGGTCGCCGCGACGAGGCCGAGAGTCGCGTAGGTGAGCGCCATCCCGAGAACATAGATGAGGGAGAGAAGGAAGTTCCGGAGCGCCCCCTTTTCTCCTCGCGCCCCGATAATGGAAAGCGTGATCGGGATCATCGGAAAGACGCAGGGCGTGAAGGAGAGGAGAATCCCCGCGAAGAAGACGGCCACATAAGTGAAGAAGAGGCCGCGCGAGGCGATCCTCTCGCCCACATCGAACGAGCCGGGGGCCGCCGCAGGTCCCTTCTCGGCTCGCGTTTCCTCTTCTTTCGCTCCCTCCTCTCCCCAGCTCCAGGCGAGGTCGTAGGCCCGCTCCTCGGGAAAGTAGCAGAACTCGCTCGTACACCCTTGAAAGGCAAACTGAATGCGGATGCGCTCCGGGAACTCGGAGCCGCTCCTTGCGGCGAGGAGCGCCCGCACCATGAGATCGCGGTCGTAGATCTCCGTCTCTTCCTCGAGGAAGGGATCGAACTTGATCGTTCCGGAAGGGAACTCCGCGGCTTCGAGGCGGAGGGCGGTCGTGTCGAGAAGATCGACCGACATCATGTGGCGGTAGAGATAGTGGTCCGGAGGAACCTCAAGATGGAAGCGGATCTCGGCCCGATCGGGCTCCGCGCGGAGACGGACCGCCTCCCCCTCGACGATGAAGGGGCTCTCCTGGGCGAAGAGGCCGCCCGCCGCGAGAAGAAGGGCGGAGAGGGCGAGCCCCCACGCGGCCCGAACGCGCGCGCAGCTTCGAAACGAGGGATCTCGAACGGCTCGTTCTCGATGTTCAGACGTCAAACGATTCTCCTCACGATCCGCTCCGGGCGCGGATCCTCTCTTGGACGCGTCGGAAGCGCTCCGAGTCGCGGGTCGGCGAGGCGAGCGCCGGGAGGGACGCGATGTAGGAACGCGTATCGGAGATCCTCTCCGCGGTGGGCGGGTGCGTCGAGAAGAACTTCTCGATCGAGGAGGGCTTTCTCTCGTGCATCGTCTGGAGCTTCTCGAAGAACGTCGCCATGCCGTTCGGATCGATCCCCGATCGGTGCGCCTCGTCCACGCCGAAGCGATCCGCCTCGCGTTCCGCGTCGCGGGAGTACTTCATCAAGGCTCCGGTCGCGGCGATGTTCGCGACGAGGCTTTTCACGAGCCCTGGATCCTCGCCGAGCGCGATCTGGGCGATCATCGCGATCCCGTACTGCCGCGTGAGCATCTTCGCGCTGTGCCTCCCGACGACGTGACCGACCTCGTGGGCGATCACTCCGGCGAGCTCCGACTCGTTCTCCGCCGTCGTGATGAGCCCTCGGTTCACGTAGAGGAACCCTCCGGGGAGCGCGAACGCGTTCACCTCGTCCGTGTCGACCACGCGGAAGCGATACGCGATGTCGGTCCGGTCCGAGTTCCTCGCGAGAATCTGTCCGAGACTGTCGATGTACGCCTCCACGACCGGATCGTCGAGCATCTTCATCTCCCGCTCGACCTCGGCCGAGAACTCGGCCCCCATCGCCACTTCTTGCTCGGTGGAGACGAGATTGAGCTCGGAGACCGCCGCGCATCCGGCGAGGAGCGCCGCGAAGAGGAGCATCGGGGAGCATCGCGCAAGGGAGCCGGTCATGGCCGCATCTCCTCTCCGGCCGACACGGGCCTGAGTCTCGCGGTGAAGTGGCGAAGCACAGGCGCCTCGTGTACGAGATCGAGCCCGCGGATCATGTCGCGTCTCCGGAAAACGGAGCAGATCGTCTCGCCTGTGTATTCCATGTGCGCGGTCGTGTAGACTCGGCGGGGGATCGCCAGGCGCACCATCTCGAGCTCGGGATAGATTTCCTTCCCCGTCTTCGGGTCCTTGTGTCCGAACATGAGGCTTCCGATCTCCACCGTCCGGATCCCACCCTCGACGTAGAGCTCGCATGCGAGCGCCTGCGCCGGAAACCGCGACTGAGGAACCTCGGGGAGGAACGCGCGCGCGTCGAGATAGACCGCGTGGCCGCCCACCGGCTTCAGAATCGGCACTCCTTCCCGGTCGAGAAGATCCCCGAGAAACCGAACCTGCGCGATTCGGTATTCGAGATAGTCCTCGTGGAGAACTTCGGAGAGCCCGCGGGCGATCGCCTCGATATCCCTTCCGGCGAGACCTCCATAGGTCGGGAATCCCTCGACGAGGATGAGGAGGTTCGTGATCTTCTCGGCGAGCGCCGGGTCTTTTGTGCAGAGAAACCCGCCGATGTTCACAAGGCCGTCCTTCTTCGCGCTCATCGTGCAGCCGTCGCCGTAGGAGAAGATCTCGCGCGCGATCGAAAGAAGATCCCGATCGGCGTAGCCGGGCTCCCGTTTCTTGATGAAGTAACAATTCTCGGCGAAACGGCATGCGTCGAAATAGAGAGGGATGCCGTATCGATCGAGGAGCGCCCGTGTCGCGCGGATGTTCTCGAGCGAGACCGGCTGTCCTCCGCCCGAGTTGTTCGTGATCGTCAAGAGGCAAAGAGGAACGCGCTCCCGGCCGACCTCCCGGATCGTCCGCTCGAGCTTTCCGAGATCCATGTTCCCCTTGAACGGATGGTCGGCCCGCGGATCGAGCCCCTCGTCGATCACGCAATCGACCGCCCGCCCCCGATTGTGCTCGATGTTCGCGCGCGTCGTGTCGAAGTGAATGTTGTTCGGGACGGAGTCGCCTGCCTTCACCACGGTGCTGAAGAGCAGGTTCTCCGCGACGCGCCCCTGGTGAGCCGGGATGACGTGCGGATAGCCGAAGATCTCGTGCACCGTCTTCTCGAAACGGTAGTAGTTCCGGCTTCCCGCGTACGACTCGTCGCCGACCATAAGACCGGCCCACTGGTTGTCGCTCATCGCGGAAGTGCCGGAGTCGGTGAGGAGGTCGATGGTGACCTTCTCGGCCGGAATGTTGAACAGATTGTAGCCCGACTTCTCGAGGGCCGCGCGTCTCTCCTCGCGCGACGTTCTCGGGATCGCCTCGACCACTTTGATCTTAAAGGGTTCCATCGGGTAGTCCATCTACTCCGCCCTCTCGTTGTCTCGAACGATCTCGACGATCTCTTCCTCCGAAGACGCCTTCCGGAGCGCCTTCCGAACCGAAGCCTCTCCCAAGAGGCGTGAAAGACCCCTGAGGATCTTGAGCCTCGCCTGCTCTTCCCGGAATGGACAGACAAGGAGAAAGACGACGTGAACCGGCGAGGAGTCGAGCGCGTCGAAGTCGACTCCCTTCGGCGAGATCCCGATCACGGCGCTCGTCTCGAAGTCCGCGTCGATCTCGGCGTGCGGGATCGCGACCCCGCGTCCGATCCCCGTCGAGACCTCCCGCTCCCTCTCCCAGACGCTCGCGCGAATCCTCTCGCGGAGATCCTCGCGACCGGAGAGACGGACCCAGCGGTCGATCATCTCGTCGAGCACCTCTTCTTTCGCCGAGGAACGGAGGGGAAGAAGAACGCGGTCTCGATCGATGAGCGAGGAGATCGTCGTCGCCATTTCCCACCCGATCGGTCGGTGCCCGCGCCTCGGGTCGGACCCGCCGATGCCATCGAGGGTGCGGCGGACGGAGGAAGGACACCCCCGAACGGCGCGTGGGGCAAAAATACCAAAGCCCTGCGCCGAGTGTCAAACCCCCGGTACCTGATACCCTATTCGAAATAGCCTATTCGAAACTATAAAATGGGTATCAGGTACCGAGGACCGCTCGACAACGGTCGTGCCATCTCACCGGACCCGCACGACCTTTTTCGTCGCGGTCATCTCCCCCGCGACCAGCCGCATGAAGTAGGTGCCCGCCGCCACGTCCCGCCCGGATGTGTCCCGACCGTCCCAGGAGACGACGTGGCTCCCCGCCTCGTGCTGTCCCCGCGCGAGCGTCGCTATTCGGCGCCCGCTGATGTCGTAGACCGTGAGCTCCACCGGGCACGCCTTCGCGAGGGCGAAGGAGATGGACGTCTGCGGAGCGAACGGATTGGGCCAGGCCCCGATCGCCGTCGCGAGACCGGACGGACGGGCGGACGGCTCATCGATCCCGCTCTGAACCGCGCAGTGCGGGAGGAAGATCTCGAGATGCCCGAGTTCCGCTGCCTGGTAGACGCGGCTCTCGGTGACGGCCGCGGAGTGGGCGATCCCACCCGTCGAGGCCACCCCGACATAGATCGGGGCGTCGGCGTCGCTGATGTCGAAGACGTGGAGCCCATTGCCGGAAGCATAGAGGAGATCCCCCGCGACCGTCATCCCGTCCGCCCCGCCCGGGAAGTCGGCCGAGCCGAGCAGGCTCGGGGAGGCGGGGTCGGTCACGTCGAACACCATGAGATCCAGGGCGGCTACATAAAGACGGTTTCCGCTCAGCGCGGGCGCTCCCGTTGCGTCGTAGTTGGTGTAGACGACCTCGGGGTTCCACGGGTCGCTCACGTCCAGGATCCGGAGCCCGTTCCACAGGTCGTTGACGTAAACCCAAGGGTAGTCGGCCACGATCTGCGCGGGCATGCTGACATCGGACGCGGTCGCGAGATGCTGCGGGTGGGCGGGATCCGAGATGTCGATCACGAACACCCCCCACCAATCGACCGACACGAACGCAAAGACGCTGTCCACCGCGAGGCCGCCCACGAGGTCCGGTAGCTGGTACGAACCCACGCTCTCGGGGTCGGCTGGGTTGGAGATGTCGATGAGGCGGAGGTTCGAGTTGTAATCGAGGACGGCCGCGTAGTCGCCGCTTAGGTCCACGTAGGCGGCGCTGCTCGACGATCCGATCGTGCTCAAGGTGGCCGGCGCGTCCGGGTCGGTGAGGTCCAGTATCGAGAGCCCCGACTCGAGCGAGGTCACGTAGGCGAGGCCGTCGCGCACAACCACGTCGGTCACCCACTGGTACGGGAGGGCGGTCCCAGTCCGGGCGGAAAGGTCCGGGTTCGCGACATCGAACACGGTGATCCCAGTTCCTTGTTCCGCCGTGTAGGCGAGATCGCCCACGACCGCGACGCCCTGCGCCCCGGACCAGTTTCCGACCGCGGTCGCGAGGAACGGGTACTGGGGGTCGCTCACGTCCACGATCTGGAGCCCGCCGCTCATGGCGAGATAGGCGTACGGCTCCGCCACGGCCACCCGGCCGACTGCGTCGAACTCCTCCACCGTGTCGATGGAACCGAGAAGCACGGGCGAGGAGGGGATCGTGACGTCCACGACGTGAAGCCCGTCGTACCCGGCGGCCACGTAGACGCGGTTGCCGCGGACCTCCACGTCGCAGGCATCGCCGGGAAGCGAGAGGGAAGCGATCGAGTCCGGAGCGGTGGGGACGGAAACGTCGACCACCAGAAGGTCCGCGTTGTACCCGGCGACGTAGGCGATCCCGTCCTCCACCACGACGTCCCGGAGCCATCCGGGCAGGGAGACCGATCCGATGACGGCCGCGTCGGTGGGATCCGAGACGTCGACGACGAGAAGCCCGCCGTAGTAGGTCACGTACGCGAGGGTGTCCTCCACGGCGAGGCCGAACGTGTAGTCCGGCGTCGGGATCGTATCGACCGCGACGGGCGCCGCGGGATTGGACACGTCGAAGATCAGGACTCCGCCCGCGCGATCGGCGAGGAAAGCGTAGCTTCCCTGAATGGCGACGTCGAAGCAGTAGTCGGAGGTGGGCGCGTACCCGAGAGCCGTCGGGGCGATTGGGTCGCCGAGATCCGCGATCCGGAACCCGTACTCCCCGCAGGCCGCATAGGCGCGGTCGCCGGCGATGGCCAGATCGAGGGCGCCGATGAGGTCGCCCTGCCCGACGATGTGCGGCATCGTCCCGTAGTCGACGCAATCCTCCGCCGCCGCGCCGAAGGCGAAGAGCGCCGTCCACGCGACGAGGAGCATGAGGATTCCGATTCGATTCGTCTCGATCCGATTCGCGCGCTTGCTTCGGATGATCATGGAGACCTCCTTCCCTTCCGGGTCTTCTTCCTAACGTCCGCGGGAATCATACGGAACCGGCGTTACGCAGGCGTTACGCGCGGGAAGGGAATCGGCGGGTCCGCGGGACGGTCGATCGACGGGTTAACGTCAATCCGTCAGAAGTGTGCTCCTTGCAGGGCCGCCGGGGCGCGGGGCGAGGGGGTGAACCGGCGAGTTCCCGAGCGCGCCGGGCCCTGCCGATCCGGCCACATGCGGTGGGCCCGGTGCGCGAGGACTGTTTGAGCCAGCACCCCTTGCCCCGCGCCCCGGCCGAGAAAACACCGGTCGAGTTTCTGTCGGATCAAGGTCAGTCCATCCGTGCCATCTCCAGCACTCCGTGGATGTCGTAGTCGATCTCGTCCGCTAGCCTGGACTATGCACGCGTTTTCGTCGCGAGGACGCGGAGCTAGGGGCCGAGAGGCCGACCTGGACGAGCCGCTCCCGGAATCGTAGTCTCGGCCCCCCCGGCGCGCTAGGACTTGTCGCTCGTAACCGTCGCGACAAGATCCAAGCGCGCCACGGGTCCCTGATGAGGAAGCGGCGAAGGAAGGGAGGCCTCGTAGGCATCTTCTCGCGCGACCGAGGCGGGCACCCGTCCCGGAGGGACGGGTCGCCGAGGAAGCTCCCGGAGCGCGGAAGCGCGAAGGGAGATCCGCGGCCAGAGTAGGAAACGCGTGCATAGTCCAGGCTAGGGCGCCGGGCAGAAGGTTGGGGAGTTGGTCCGCATCGTACGTCGCGTTGACCGGGTTCCCCTGGGGGATCCGATTGACCCGGACCCACGGACCGCCCCCGCCAACCGCCGCGTTCCAACAATAGGGTATCAGGTACCGAGAAGAGGTACACTTGCAGGAGCATGGAGCCGTTTCTTCGATCGCTCCGCTCGCGCCTCCGCGGACGGGTCTTCGCCGACACGATGCGGCGCGGCCTCTACGCGACCGATGCGAGCATCTATCAGATCTTCCCGGTCGCGGCCGCCGTTCCGGAGGACGCGGAGGACGTCCGCGCGGCGCTCTTGGTCGCCGCCGAGCACCGCGTGCCGATCATTCCGCGGGGAGCCGGCACGAGCCTCGGGGGCCAAGTCGCCGGGACAGCGCTCGTTCTCGACCTCTCGAAGCACTTTCGCCGCGTGCTCGAGGTGAACGTCGAGGAGCGGTGGGCGCGCGTCGAGCCGGGGGTCGTGCGCGACGAGCTGAACGCGACGCTCGCCCCGCTCGGCCTCCACTTCGCCCCCGATCCGGCGACGACGAACCGCGCCACGATCGGCGGCATGATCGGGAACAACGCGTCGGGGATGCGGAGCATCCGCTACGGGATGACGATCCATCATGTCGAGGAAACGCGCGCGCTTCTCGCGGACGGATCGCTCCTCCACACGCGGGACCTCGACGCGGCCGCGCGCGCGCGAATCGAGCGAGACGGCGGCGCGGAAGGGAGGATCCTCGGCGGCCTTCGCGCGGTCGTGGACCGGCATCGCCCAAAGATCGAGGAGCGCTTCCCGAAGGTGATGCGCAAGGTCGCCGGCTACAACCTCGACGCGTTCCTCTCGAACGATCGATGGAACCTCTCGAACCTCCTCGTCGGGAGCGAGGGGACGCTCGCTCTCCTTCTCGAGGCCCGCGTTCGGCTCGAACCACTCCCCGCACAAACGATCCTCTGCGTTCCCCATTTCGTGACGCTCCGCGCCGCGCTCCGCGCCGTCCCCGCGATCCTCCCCCACGATCCCTCCGCGATCGAGGTTCTCGACGAGATCCTGATCCGCGAGGCGCGCGCGAACGCGAGCACCGCGGCGCTCTCAGGATTCCTCGAGAAAGACCCGCGCGCGGTTCTTCTCGTCGAGTTCTCCGGAGCGGTGAAGGACGAGTGCCTCGCGCGCGCGCGGCGTTTCGCGGCGGAGATCACCCGGAACGGAGAGTCCTTCGCCTCTCCGGTGCTCGAGAGCCGCGCCGCGCAGGCGAACGCTTGGGAGGTTCGCCGCGCCGGCCTTGGGCTTGCGCAAGCGATCCCGGGGAGCCGGAAACCGGTCCCCTTCATCGAGGACGCGTGCGTCCCGGTCGAGCATCTCGCGGACTATGTCGACGCGATCCATCGTCTCTGCGAGGAACGCGGAACCTACCCCGTGTTGTACGGGCACGCGAGCGTCGGCGTTCTTCACATCAAGCCCGTCCTCGACCTTCGCCTCCCAGAGGATGTCCGCGCGATGACGGAAATCGCGCGCGCGGCGTTCGATCTCGTGAGGAAGTACGGCGGTTCGTGGAGCGGCGAACACGGGGACGGCCTCGTTCGGAGCGCCTACCTCGAGGAGTTCTTTGGACCCGAAGTGTACGGCGCCTTCCGCGAGGTGAAGGATCTCTTTGACCCGCTCCGCATCCTGAACCCGGGGAAGATCGTCGATGCCCCCTCGCCGGAAGCGAACCTCCGCGCCGTGCCCGAGACGCATGTGCCGCGAACGTACTATCACTACCGCCGGGCTGGGGGGTTCCTCGCGGCCGCGCTTCTCTGCAACGGGGTCGGCGCCTGCCGGAAGACGCTTACCGGCACGATGTGCCCGAGCTACATCGCGACGCGCGACGAGGAGCACTCGACGCGCGGGCGCGCGAACGCGCTCCGCCTCGCGATGAGCGGTCTTCTCGGAACGAACGGGATCGGCGCGGAAGCGCTCCTCGAGGTGTTCGATCTCTGCCTTTCGTGCAAGGCGTGCCGCTCCGAATGTCCGAGCAACGTGGACGTCGCCCGCTTCAAAGCGGAGGTGCAGCAGGCGTGCCGGGACGCAGGGATGCGCCCCTCGCTCCGCGAGCGGATCGTCGCGCTCTCCCCGAAGCTCGCCCGGCGCGCGGCCGGGCCGCTCGCGCCCGTCGTGAACGCGGTCCAGCGCACGCCGATCTTTCGCGCTCTTCTCGAGCAGGCCGCCGGGTTCGATCGTAGGCGCCTTCTTCCCGAGTACGCGCGCCGTCCTCTCGACGCCGCGCTCTCCGGGCGGCGCGCGCAGAGCGGCGGACGCAAGGTCGTCCTCTTCGACGACACCTACATGCGTTTCCACGAGCCCAAGGTCGGGATCGCGGCGTTCGACCTTCTCGAATCGTGCGGCTACGAGGTCGTTCTCGCGAGGGCCGGATGCTGCCAGAGGCCGCGCCTCTCGCACGGCTTCCTTCGCGAGGCGAAGAGAGACGGGGAGAAGACTCTTCGCAACCTCGATCGCTTCATCCGTGAAGGATGGCCGGTCGTCGTCTGCGAGCCGGGATGCGCGTCCGCCCTCACCGACGACCTTCCCGACCTCGTGGACGACGAGGATCTCGCGCGCCGCGCGTCCGAGGGGATCTTCCCGCTCGAGGTCTTCCTCGACCGGGAGATCCGCGAAGGAAGGCTCGACGTACGGCTCGTCTCCGACGCGGCCGGGATCGCGCTCCACGGCCATTGCCATCAGAAGTCCCTGCACGGGACCGCGCCGCTCAAGCGGATCTATGCGCGCGTCGAGGGGCTTCGCGTCGACGAGATCGATTCGGGATGCTGCGGGATGGCCGGATCGTTCGGATATGAAAAAGAGCACTACGAACTCTCGCTCCGCGTCGGCGAGGATCGCCTCTTCCCGGCGCTTCGGGCGCTCCCGAAGGAGACGCGCGTCGTCGCCTCGGGCTTCAGTTGCCGCCACCAGATCGCGCACGGGGTCGGGATCCGCGCGGTGCATTGGGTGGAGACGTTGCGCGCGGCACCAGAGGTCCCCGGCAGATCCGCCTAAGAACGGCGAATGTCTCGGAAGATCAATGTCCTTGCCCGCTTCCTCTTTTCATGGTAGAGTGACTTCAAATCCCCCGATGACCACCAGCGATCGACCCGGTCGCATCCTCCCCCCGTGCGAGCGCAGAAGGTCGCATCGCGAGAGAGAGGTTTGACGAGCCCCGCATCACCCCGGCGAGCGGCACTCGTATCGGGCTCCCTTGTCGGGCCTTGCGCCGGCGCCCGCCTGCCCCGGCCTTCCCGCCCGCCCGCCCACGATCGCGCCCCCCCGACCCGAAGGACCTGCCGAAGAGCTGCACGAAGTCGATCCGGGTCGGCGAGGACCCGAAGTCCGCCGCGGGATGCCCCGAGGACCCGGCCGGAACGACTCGCGCAATCCCCCCGCCGAACCACCTCGCATCCGCGCTCCAGCGGAGGGAGTCGAACGATGAACAATCAAATGATTCCAGCCGAGCGCTCGATCCGCGCTCTGGCGATCGGTCTTATTCTCCTCGCCGTTCCCCGCGCGTCGGCGCAGATCGCCCCCGCCGACATGCGGAGCGGCGTCGCATCCGGAGTCGGCACCACGACGACGAGCCTCTTCACGGTTCCGGTCGACTCGGTCTTCGTGCTGACCGACTTCTCGTGGACCGCCGGCCGTCCCGCGGCAGTTCTCATCTCCTCCCCGCCGAACATTTCTGAGACCCAAGGCGGGTGGGCCGCCGCCCTCGGCCTCTACACCACAGGGGGACCGCTCCGCTGGTCCCAATGGGCGTTCCATGCGATCCACTGGTACTCACAGATGGACTCGCTCCTGGAATGTCCCTGCCACGGCATCCCCCAGTGGGGGAGCGCTGGAGGAGTCGGGCGGGGCGCCGCTGCGACCGAAGACCACTCGGGTCCGATCGACGTTCACTGGACGACCGGAATCGTCTTCGGGTCCGGATCGGGAGTTGATCTCTCGATCGCGATGACGAGCTGGCCCTATGACCCCCCCGTCGGCTGGAGCGCGTCCTGGTCCGGCTACCTCGTCCCGAGCGGGTTCTCGACGGGACTCGAGAGCTCTCCGAAAGCGGAATCGGTCCCCCGTTTCGGCTCCGCGCCGAACCCCCTTCGGGACGACACGCGGCTTTCCTTCAACCTCTCCCAGCCCGGAGCCGTGACCGTGGCGGTCTTCGATGTCCGGGGCCGGAGGGTCCGCGTCCTACACGAGGGGGAGATGGAGGCCGGATTCCACTCCCTCTCCTGGGACGGCCGCGACGCGAAGGGGAACCCGGTGGCGGATGGAGTCTATTTCGCGCGGCTCATCACGAACGAGGGAGAGGAGGTCGAGAAGCTGATTCGCCTTCGGTGATGGAAGGCGAGAGGGGAGCACGAATGGGTGCGCACCGAGGTTCCGGGTGGTGCGCGTCCTTCTTCTCACAGGGTCCAGCCGATGTTTCGCTCGTGAACGATCGGCGGTTTCTCGGCGGTCTTGGTCGGGCCGTCCTCCCGTCGCGTCCGCCGCCCGCGCGATCGACGGAATGGGACGGCCGTATCGTTCGCGGACCTCCCTCCGGCCCCCCCGTGTCCCGGTGCCTCCTCGGAGGGAGACGAACAGCGGGGATCGCGGCGAGCGCCCGGGGTGCGCGCGAACGCTTCTTTCCTCCTCGTTGGGGTCGGGTTTTCCGCTCGCGCTCGGAAAGCCGGGGGTCCGGCGCAAATCAGCGACTCTCGTCCGGAGAACGCCGAACCCGGTAGATCCCCACGCGGGGGATCCCGTTTCGCTCGATCACCTTCTCCCGCTCGCCGGTCTCGGGTGCTATCCGGTCCTGCGGGTTCTGAAGATCATCGACGATGTAGTCGTAGCCGTGTTCGCGGTCCTGGAGGCGGCGGGGATCGGTGTGCGCGGTGCCGACGAAATAGGGCGCGAACAGCTTCCATGAACGTGTCTCGACAAGGACCCGCATGTGCCGAGCATCCTCCTTGCGGTTCAGGTACTCGGCCGCCAAGTCGAGCCCGATCGGCTCCCCGGTGGATGTGTTTTCCAGCACCCATCGTTTCGTAAGGAACGGATGGAAGTAGGCCGCGTAATCCGGATGGAGACGGAGAACCGGGAACGCTTGAGCGAACACGACCAGCACGACGACCGCCCCCCCGAGAAGGGCCGAACGGCCTCGAGACGCGACCCAGCGGCCCAGATGCAGGATCCCCATCGCCTGGAGAAGCACCCACGCCGGAGACGAGAGAATCAGGTAGCGGGGGAGTTTCGTTCCGGCGATGCTGAGGCCGAGGATCCAGAAGAGGCCGTACCCGACGAGTGCGCACACCACACGAAACTCGACGGGACGAGCGCTCCGGTTCCGAAGGGAGACCCCTATCGCTCCGGCGATCAGGACCCAGGCGAGCGGAGCGCTCCAGTAGAGCGCATAGACAGGATAGAAGAGCGCGTTCGGAGAGTTGGTCATCTCGCCCAGGAAGAGAAGAGGAGGACGGTTCACCGGGAATCGGATGGCTTCGTACGGAGCTAGGATCACCTCCCGGATCGTTCGGAGGTCGTCCATTCGCATGGGAACCACGCAAGCGATCAGGACGAGAGACAGCCCCGCGGCCAGAAAGCCGAATCCCGATAGAGAGAAGCAGGACCGGCGGCCCCCGGCGATCAGCGCCGGAAGCGCGAAAAGAACGAGGAGCGGAGCCACGGGGACTCCGAAGGACCGCCAGGTCCAGAAGCAAGGACAACAAGCCGCGAATGTGCCAAGAGTGACGGCTCCGGCCAGAAGAACGGCCCCGAGCGCCCGCCGGGTATCCAGAGTTCGAAGCCCGAGATGCCACGCGAGGAGAGGAGGCAGCAGAAGAAGAAACGCCGCCGCGATGCTCTTGTTGATGCAGGCGAGCCCGAAGGAGGCGCCGGCGAGAAACAGATCGCGCGACCTCTTCTGTCCCCCCTCGAGGTAGCAGAGCCAGGAAACCAGCGTGGTGGCCAGCAACAAGGTGGTCAGGGCATCCGTGGAGAGTCTCCTGCTTTCGGATAGGAGGAGCGCGTCGGAGACGAGCAGGAGAGTGCCGAGGAGCGCGAGCTCTCGTCCGAGCAGACGACCGAGAAGAAAGGCGAGAAGTAGGAGCGCGAGCCCCGTCGCGAGAGCGACCGGCCGGCGCGCCCGAGCCAGACGGTCGACGTACGGAGCGTCTCCCTCCTCGCCGAGAGCCTCCCCCGCCGAGAGTCCGAGCCCGCCCAACCACAAGGTGGGAAGACCGGGGTGAGCGATCAGGAGCGTCCCGGAGAAATCTCCCTTTCGCAGCGCGGAGGCGAACTTCCCGCAAAGGGAGAGCCAAGTCGGCTCGTCGGGTTTTAGATGAGATCTCAAGGAATCCAGGCGCGGGAAGAAGACCAAGAACACGATCGCCGCCGCAACAACGACTGGGACGGCTCGGCATCGCCAACTGCTCATCGTGCCGCTCCACTCGGGTACGTCATTCCGTCGCGGCCGTCTCTCGCGCGCACCGGGATTACGTCCCCGAAGCCAAATCCGCGATCCTCTTCCGCGCGGTCTCGTTCCCCGGATCGACCGCGAGGACCTCGCGAAGGGCGGCGATGGCCCCCTCGCGATTTCCCATCGACCGGAGCGCGAGCGCGAGGTTCATGCGTGAAGGAATATCGCGCGGATCGAGGCGGGCCGCCTCGCGGAAGGCGCCGGCCGACTCGGCGAGCCGTCCCTCCCGAAAGAGGAGGTTTCCCCACTCGAACCACACGTCCCTCCTCTCAGGCGCGATTTCCGAGGCTCTTCGAAGGAGCGGAGCCGCCTCGGCGTCCCGCCCGGTCGAGGCGAGCAGCTTGCCGAGGTTGAGAAGGGCGACGGGATCCTTCGGAGCGAGCATGATCGCACGCCGGAGAAACGTCTCCGCCTCCTCGACGCGTCCCGTCTCCGCGAGAAGACCGCCGAGGTCGATGTGCGCGTCCGGGAAGTAGGGATCGATCGCGAGGCTCCGGCGATAGAGCGCTTCCGCGCCCTCCTTGTCCCCGCGCGCTTCGAGATGCTCGCCGAGGCTCACCGGAACGCGCGGGTTCACGGGATCGAGCTCCATCGCTTGGAGAAGCTCCGCGAACCCTTCTTCTTCCCTCCCCTCGCCGAGAAGAACGACCCCGAGGTGATAGCGCACCGCCGCGAAGCGCGGGATCTTCCGAGCCGCCTCTCGGTACGATTCGATCGCCTCCTCCGTGCGCCCGAGACGCGCGTTCACGTTTCCCCGGTGAAAAGCCTCCTGTCCCTCCGCGGCGACGCCGAGACCGAACCAATCGATCGAGGTCCCGGCGTGCGCCGCGGCGAGAACGAGAACCGGCGCGGCGAGCGTCCTCCACGAGCGCTCGAACGCTCTCCGTCCGACCACGTCGAGGCCGCGCGCGGCCAAGACGATGAGCGGCACGACCATCGGGAGGCGGAAGCGCGCGCACACGAAGAAGAGAACGACCGAGAGCCCGTAGAAGAGAAGAAAGAGAAGGAGAAGATTCGCGCCGCGGTTCCGACGTCGATCGAAGAGAATCCCGACGAGCGCGAGCGGGAGAAGAACCGCCAAGGAGACGAGAGGAAGCGAGAGAACGCCGTTCGCTCGTCGATAGAGAGCGATGTCGCGGTTGTTGCCGATCTCGTACGCGGAGAGAAGATACCCGGTCTTTCGAACCAGACCCGCGGCGAAGAGGAAGGGATCGCCGGCGATCGTGCGGAGCGCCTCGCGGAACCAATAACGCGAGATCTCGTTTTCGCTCGGAACGCGCCCGAGGCGAGCGGCGGTCTGGCGGACGATGTCGTCGTTCCTCCACGAGGCGAGCCCGGGAAAGACGGCGTGCCGTCCGTCCGCCTCCCGGTGGTTCCCGATGTAGAAGTTGAGCCCCCCTTGCGTGGAAACAAACACCCACTCCCCCGTCGCCGCGCGGTTCCGCAGCACGACCGGCGCGAGAACGAAGATCATCCCGATGAGAACGAAGAACGCCCCCCGGCGCCCGCGGAGAGCGAGCCAAAGAAGCGCCGCAGGAAGAAAGAGAAGGATGTTCGGCCGCGCGGCCGCGAAGAGACCGATGGCGGCGCCCGCGAGAAGCGCGTCGCGCGCGGTCCGCGTTCGGTCCGCGCGAAGAAACGCGAGAAGAACGAGCGCGGCGAGAAGGGGAAGAACCGACTCGATGAGAAGCTCCCCCTCGAAGTAGACGACGATCCACGCGAGCGCGCCGAGAAGCCCCGCGAGGAAGCCGACCGTGCCGCCGTAGATTCCCCTTCCGAGGAAGACGAGGAGAAGAACGGTCGCTCCCCCGAGAAGGAGCTGCACGAAGCGCGCCGCGGCCGGGTCGGGACCCGCGATGCGGTAGATTCCCGCGAGAAAGAGCGGATAGAACGGGCCGCGGAAGGCCGCCTCCTCCGAGAGCCAATCTCCTCCGAGAAGCGCGACCGCCTGATCGTGGAACCACTCCGCGTCGAGCATCGGCTCGCGGAACTCGGGATGGTCCCCGTAGCTTGCGAAGTAGGCGATCCGAAGGACGAGCGCCAGGACGATCAACGCAAGAATCGGACCGGCGCGGCGCATCGCGGACATCGTTCCTCCCCGTCCGATTCTAGGCGCGCCCGCCGCACTTGCCAAGGCGGTTCAGGCTCGTTACCCTTACGCACGAGACCAAGAGAGGAGGAAACGGATGCCCGACCCGACGCCGAACGCGCCGGAGACGCGCGCCGCGCGAAGCGCCCCGAAGACCGCCCGGGTTGCCGTGCTCCGCGCAACCCCCGCGAACGTGAAGGAACGATACAAGGAGCTGCTCCGCTCGATCGCCTACGACGAACACCTGCCGCGGACGAGCGACACGGCTTTCAAGATCAATATTTCATGGGGGAAATTCTATCCCGCCTGCTCCACGGCGCCCTGGCAGCTCGACGCGGTGATCGAGACTCTTCTCGAAGACGGCTACAGGAAGGAACTCCTCCACGCCTGCCACAACAACACCGTCGTCGTGAGCGCGAAGGAAGGAGAGAGAAGGAACAAGCACCTCGCCGTCGTCCGGAAGCACGGCATCCGCAACATCCATCTCTACGAAGGGGAGCCTTGGGAGATCTACCGGCCCAAGGGGGAGTATCTCGTCCTCGACAAGATCTACCCGGAGGGCGTGCACATCCCGAGACGCTTCCACGGAGAGAACATCATCCATCTTCCCACGATGAAGACCCACGTCTTCACCACGATGACCGGCGCGATGAAGAACGCGTTCGGCGGGCTTCTCGACCGGAAACGCCACTGGACGCACAGCGTGATCCACGAGACGCTCGTCGATCTCCTCATGATCCAGAAGGAGGTCCACAGCGGGATCCTCGCGGTGATGGACGGAACGGTCGTCGGGGACGGTCCGGGGCCCCGCTGCATGACGATCAAGGATGGGGGCTACATCCTCGCCTCGGCCGACCAGGTGGCGATCGACGCGGTCGCCGCGAAGATGATGGGCTTCGACCCGATGGAGCTCCGCTTCATCCGCCTCGCGCACGAGAAGGGGCTCGGCGTCGGGAACCCGAAGGAGATCGAGATCGTCGGCGAGAAGATCGACGCGGTCGATTTCGGATGCCGGCGCGCCGACACCTTCGCGAGCCGCGGCCAGCACATGCTTTACCATGGAATCTTCAAACCCTTAGAGACTCTTCTCACGCATACCCCTCTCGTGATTCTCACCTACATCGCCTCGTGGGCCTATCACGATTGGTATTGGTACCCGGCGATCGGCCGGGGACGCGTGAAACGCTACATGAAGACCGGGTGGGGCGAGCTCTTCCGGAGCTACTGATGGAGGCGCGCGTCGCGTACGGCTCCGGCTTCGTCCCGATGAAGATCCCGGCGGGGATCGCGGCCGATATCCTCGATGCGGAAGAGCCCTTTCCGCTCGCCGATCCGGCACAAGCGATCGCCGCCGCGCTCGCTTCCCCGATCGACTCTCCTCCTCTCGCCGATCTCGCCCAGGAGCGCTCCTCGGCCGTCGTCCTCGTTCCCGACGCGACGCGCCCCCTCCCTCTCTCCGTCGTGCTTCCACCGATCCTCGACGCGCTCGAAACCGCCCTCGCGCGGGAGAGGATCACGATCCTTTTCGCGACCGGCATGCACCGCCCCGTGAGCGAAGGCGAGGCCGCGCATCTTCTCGGTTCCGAGCTCGCCGGATCGATCCGGTGGATCTCGCACGACTGTGAAAGGACTCGGACGATCGGCCGCGCCCCGCGCGGAACGCCGATCGCCTTGAGCGAGACTCTTCTCGAAGCGGATCTCCGCCTCGCGGTCGGTCTCGTCGAGCCGCACCTCCTCGCCGGCTTCTCCGGCGGGCGCAAGCTCGTCGCGCCCGGCGTGATCGGTCTCGAGGCGATGTCGGTCCTTCACGGCCCCGAGATCGTCGGGCACCGAAAGGCGCGCGCCGGAATCCTGGACGGCAATCCGTTCCACGAGGAAGCCCTCGCGATCGCGCGCGCGGCCAGGCTCGACTTCGCGGTGAACCTCGCGATCGGAAAAGGGCGCAGAATCTCCGGCGTGTGGGCCGGCGAGATCGATCGTTCGCATCGCGCCGCCTCTTCCGCGGTCGAGAAGAGCGCGCGGGTCGCGACCGATGGAGAGCGAGACCTCGTGATCACCTCAGGGGGCGGGGCGCCTCTCGACGCGACGTTTTATCAGAGCGTGAAGGGAATCGTCGGCGCCGAGGCGCTTGCCCGAGAGAGAGGCGCGGTTCTCCTCTGCGCATCGTGCGGCGAGGGATGGGGGAGCGAACCCTTCGTTTCGCTTCTCGAAGAGGCGCGCGACCTCCCCTCGTTTCTCGAGTGGGCCGCGAGACCCGGCTCTTTCCGCAAGGACCAATGGATGGTCCAACATCTCCGGGAGGCGATGGAAAAGGTTGAAGTCTATCTCTTCTCGGAGCGTCTCGACGCGAAGAGGGCGCGCGCGTTCGGGCTCAAGCCGGTCCGCTCGCCCGAGGAAGGGATCGAGGCCGCGCTCGCCGGCATTGCCGATCCCTCGGTCGCGGTGATCCCGCGCGGCCCGTACACCTGGGCCGTAGCCTAGGCTCGCTTCGTCATCGTCTTTGCAGATCCGCGAGGCGCTCGCGCGCTTCTTCGTCGTCCGGATGGAGGCGAACCGCGCGCGAGGCGGCGCGAATCGCCTCCTCGAGGCGGTTTTCCCGTTCGTACAGGACCGCGAGCTTCCGCCAGAACTCGACATGGGTCGAGTCGACCGAGACCCCGCGCTCGAGAACATCGATCGCCTCCCGAATCCTCCCTTCCTGGCCAAGGATGAGCCCGAGGAGATCGTAGGCATCCGGCGTCTTCGGATCGAGTGAGAGAAACGAGCGAAGCGACGCCTCGGCTTCGGCGCGATCTCCCTTCAAGAAGAGCGCCAGCCCGAGACACCACTCCGCGTCCGCGTGCGACCGATCGACGGCGAGCGCGCGACGGAACCAACGGATCGCCTCTTCATACTCCCCCTTCGCTGCGTATGCCTTCCCCACGTTTGTGAAATCGACCGCTCCTCCCTTCGCCCGCGCCGCCCTCTCGGCAAGAAGAACCGACGCGTCCCCGTAGCCGGACTCGGAGAAGAGAAGAGCGAGCGCGCTCGATGCGCGGCGATTCGGATCGTCGTAGAGCGGGTCGCGCGCCGTCATCGCGAGGACCATCGGGACCGCCCGGTCTCGGTCGGCGTTCGCGACGACCCACGGAAGCGTGTGAAGAACCATCGCGCCGAGCAACAAGACCGGGCGAGAGGGCGCGAGAGACGAAGACGGCGGCACGAAGACCGCGGCGATGAGAAGAAGAAGCGGAAAGACCGGAAGGGCGAGCAGATCCCAGTCGCGGCTTCCGAGACGCGGGTCGACGAGGAGAAGAAAGAGAACGCCTCCGAGCGCGGCCGACCCGATGAACCGGACGAGGGGACTTTCTTCGCGGGAAGAACCGCGCGCCGATCCCGAGAACCGGAGAGAGGGAAGGAGCAGCGCGCCCCCGAGGAGAAGGAAGAGCACGTTCCCCGCGAGCGCGAGGTGGTCCCGCGAGAAGATCGAGTAGGGGGCTTCCGACGAGGTCGCGAGCGGAAGGAGGGCTCCCTCCTTCTCGTAGGTTCCCCGCGTCGTGAACACATAGGCGCCGAGAAGAACGAGCGCGAGCGCCGCGCTCGGAGCGGCGAGGCCCGAGCGTCCGCGAAGAAACCGCGCGCCGAAGAGAAGGTAGACGAGGACAAGGGCGTGCATCGGCGCGTAGAGCTACACGTGGCCGAGGAAGAGGACGAGCGCGCCCGAGAGAAGGATCGTGCCGGCGACGAGAACCCGAGCGGACGGATGCGAGGCGATCTCTCGCGCGATCCGCGGCGCGACGCGGAGAACCGCGAGCCCCGAAAGCCCGCTCAGGATGACGAAGGGAATCGTAGGTCCTACCTCCCGACCGCCTGCGAGGAGAAGCGCGTGGAGACCGCGCGCGACGAGGAACGTTCCATACCCGGCATGCCCCGCTTCGTACGGATCGCCCGAGTCGAGGATCCCCGCGATCAAGAAGCCGTCCCCGGAGAAGAGATTCCGCGAGCGAAGGAGAGCGAAGAGGAGGATCCCGATCGCCGTGGCGAACGCCGTTCGCGCGATGCCGGGCAAGGGAAACCGGCGCGCGGCGCGCTCGACAAGCGAGGCGAGCCCCGCTCGCGCCGGAGGAACGAGAAGCAGCGCGAGGAGCGCGAACCATGCCGCCCGCGCCGCGAGCGGAACGAACCGAAGATGGTGGGCTCCCCAAAGGACCTCGGGCATCACGAACGCGGCGAGGAGATGAAGCAGAGCGAGGAAGCCGAGACCGGCGACGAGCGGCCCCTCGCTCGGTGTTCGCGGAGGCTCCTTCTTCGATCGGCAGGCTGCGTCGACCGCGCGCCCGGCCTGCACCCGGCGAACATCTCCCATGGGCCGAGGATAGCATGCCGCGCGGCCTCTCCCACTCAGGGAGCGGGGATGCGGTTCAAATCCTCCGGCTCGATCCGCCGGAGCGCCTCCTTCGCTTCCAAGTTCCCCGGATCAAGCGCGAGCGCGCGGCGAAGCGCGTCCGCCGCCTCGCCGGTGCTTCCCGCACCCGAGAGAAGAATCCCGATCCGGATCCAGCTTTCGGCGTCCGATGGTTCGATCTCCACCGCACGCCGAAAAGAGGCGAGCGCCTCTTCGTAGAGGCGCTTCTCGGCAAGGACGAATCCGAGCGCGCGGTGGGCCTTGGCGTACTCGGGGGCGAAGAGAAGGACCGTGCGGAGCACCTCCTCCGCCCGCCCCGCCTCGCCGAGCCTGAGCAAGGAGTGAGAGAGGTTGACGTAGACTTGCGCGTAACGCGGCTCGAGCTCGATCGCCCTCGAAAGAAGCCGCACGGCTTCCGCGTGATCTCCCCTCCTCGCGCGGCTCGTCCCGAGGTTGAAGAGATTCTGAGCGTCCTCGCGGATCGAGGCCGCTCTCTCGAAGAAGAGCGCCGCCTCGTCGGAATAGCCGGCCTTCGAAAGAAGAACCCCGAACGCCTTCGGCGCGCGCGCCGCGGGGTTCGCGTAGTGAGGATCGCGGATCGTCATCGCCACGGTCATCGCGACCGCCCGATCGCGATCGATCTGCGCGGCGATCCAAGGGAACGAGTGGAGGAACATCGCGCCGGCGATAAGCACCGCCGTTCCCTCCCCCGTTCCGGCGCGCGCCCCAAGAAGCGCGTGTCCGAGCCAGAGAAGACAAGGAAAGACGGGAAGCGCCATCAGGTCCCAGTCGCGACTCCCAAGGTACGGATCGACGAGGAGAAGATGGAGAAGCGAAAGAAGCGCCGCTCCGCCGAGGAACCTCCCGATCCGGCCTTCGTCCTCCGTCCGAGCCCGCACCTCTTGATTCATAAAACGAAGGAAGAAGAGAAGAAGTGCGCCGCCGAGGAGGAGGAAGATCTCGTTCCCCACGAAAGCCGCGTGATGACGGGAGAGAAACGCGTAGGAGTGCGCTCCCCTCTCGAAGAGCGGAAGGAACGCCTCCGAGCCGCCATAGAACTTCTCCGTGTAGCGGAAGATCCCCCACCCCACTGCTGCGCCGGCGAGAAGGAGCGCCCCGATCATCAGGAACCGCCGCCGTCCCGCGGGCGAACCGCGTCCGAGAAGAAGGAGCCACGAGGGAACAACCGCGATCGCCGAGATGTGGAGAAGCACGGCAAGAAGGAGGGCGGCGCTTGGCAGAGCGAGGGATCCGCGTCCGCGGAGATAGCGGACCGTAAGAACCAAGTAGAAGAGAAGCGCCGCCTGCATGAGCGGGTAGTACTCCACGTATCCGAAGAAGAGGAGCATCCCTCCGGAGAGAACGATCGACGCGAAGAGAAGCGCGCGCTCCGCGCCTCCCGAGACGAGAGCGCGCGAGGCGGTCCGGGCGAGGAGAACAACCGAGGCGCCGGCGAGAGTGCTCGTCCCCACGAAGGCAGCCGCGCCCCCGATGTCGGGGAGGACCGCGCGCATCGCGGCATAGATTCCTTTGTGGATCGCGAGCGACACGAAGCCGGCGGCGCCGAGCCCCGTCTCCTCGGGATTCCGCACGATCGACGCGATGAGAAGCCCATCCCCGAGGAAGTGGTTTCTCGTGCGGAAGAGGAAGAAGACGAGCCACGAAACCGCGAAAAGGAGCGCGGCGGCGGCGGTCCGCTTCGCGGCGAGGAAGGCGTCCGCTCGGCGCGCCGCGTCCGCAAGACCGGCCCTCCCCCGCGGAAAGAGGACCGCGGCGAGCGCGACGATCCAGACCGCCCATCCCCACGGCGCAAGAAAGCGAAGGTGGTGCGCGCCCCAGAACCTCCCGGCGAGAGCGAAAGACGCGACGAAGTGAAGCGCGAGAAACGCCCCGAAGGCGAGCCACACGACCGGTCGCACGGAGAGTCGAGCCTCGTTCCCGCGGTTCGTTCTCACGCGCCGGCCCTCCGACCGCATCTTAGCCCAGACGACGCACGCGTTTCCTGCTGCGGCTGCGGATCGCGGCCTCCAGGCTACAGGGGGCGCGGCGCGCGGTCAAACCCTGCCGCGGCGCGCTCCTCTTCCAGCATCTCCCGGAGGATCGGCTCCTCCGCGGCGAGCGAGGCGAGGCTTCGCACGTTCACCGTGCGCGCCCCGTACTGCTCCTCGATCATCCCCTCGATCGCGAAGGGCCCGGGCCCGCGCGCTTCGGCGAGAAACCGTTTGAACACCGAAGGAAAAAGCGTGCACTCGACGAGATCGAACTCATCCTCGATCGTGAGAAAGAGCATCTCCTCCCCTCTCGAGGTCCGCACGCGGCGCGAGGCGGCCGGAATCCCGAGGAGCCTCACCGGGCCCCGGCCGCGGCGGAGAAGCTCGCGCGTATCGTGAAGCCCCGTCGCGATTCCGTTCCCTCGGAGAAGCGCGATCGGATGCGCCGAAACGGCGAGGCCGAGGATCTCGATCTCGTAGCGGAGCCGTTCCTCGAGCGAGAACGCTCGGAGCTTCGGCCGCGCCGGATCGGAAGGGTATTCGTCGAACATCCCCGGGGCCCTCCTCCCTTCCCTCCGCCTCTCCTCGAACGTCGCGAAGAGCTCCCAGAGAAGCTCGGCCCGCTCCGCGCCGGTCGCATCGAACGCCCCGACGAGAACCAGGTTCTCCGCCTCGCGGCGCGAGGGACGCGCGCGCCGGAGGAAATCCGCAAGCGAGCGAAACGGTCTTTCCGCGAGAATCCGCTCGCGGACCGGCGCCGAGAGATTCCGCACGAGCGCGAGCCCGACGCGCACGCGGCCCTCCTCGAGCGTGAACTCCTCCCCCGAACGGTGGACGCACGGAAGAAGCACCTCGATCCCCCGCCGCCGCGCCTCCTCGACATGCGCGCGGAGCGGGTACATTCCTTGATGGTTGTTGAGAAGCGCGACCGCGTGCTCCGCTGGGAAGTTCGCCTTGAGATAGGCGGTCTGATACGCGAGAACCCCGTATCCCGCCGCGTGCGCCCGGCAGAACGAGTAGCCGGAGAAACGGGCGAGGAGCGACCAGATCTCCTTCGCCGCCTTCGGGTGCACGCCGCGCCGGATCGCCTCTGCGAGGAAGCCGTTCGCGAGCGCCCGCATCGACTCCTCGTCCTTCGCCTTCGCGATCCTTCGCCGGAGAAGGTCCCCCTCCTCGAGCGTGATCCCCGCGACGCGGCTCGCCGTCGCCATCACGTCCTCCTCGTAGAGGAGAATCCCGTACGACTCCGCGAGAAGCTCCTCCATCGCCGGATGCGGAACGGCGACCGGCTCGAGCCCGTGCGCGCGCCGCACGAACAGTTCCTTCATACCCGAAGAAGCGGGACCGGGGCGGATGAGCGAGTGCGCGTCGATCGTTCCCTTCATCGAGGAGGAGCCGATCATCTTGAGGAGGTTCCGCATTCCGGGCGACTCGATCTGGAAGCAGCCGAGCGTCCTTCCCTCTCGGAGAATCGCGGCGGTCCTCTCGTCGTCGTGCGGGATCGTATCGAGGTCGATCTCGACGCCGCTCGTCTCGCGCGCGAGGCGGAGCGTCTCGCGGATCGTCGAGAGCGCCCGGTTTCCGAGGAGATCGATCTTGACGAGCCCCGCCTCCTCGATCGCGTGCATCTCGTACTGCGTCACGACGATCCCCTTCGCCGCCTCCTCGAGCGGAACGCAGCGATCGATCGGACGGTCGGCGATCACGATCCCCCCGCAGTGGATGCCGAGGTGGCGGGGAAACCCGCGGATCGCGTCGGCGAAGCGGAGAATCGCGCCGTACGGCTCTCGATCGAGCGGATAGTCGCGAAGAAGCGGCGACCTTCGGAAGAGCTCGGAAAGGGGGAGATCGGAGACGTGCGGGATCCGGCGGCTCGCGCGGTTCACCGCTTCCTGAGGGAGCCCGAAGGCCCGCGCCGCGTCGCGAAAAGCGGACCGCGGATGATAGTGATGGTGCGTCGAGATCATCGCGACCCGGTCGCGCCCGTACCGTTCGTAGGCGTACTCGATCACCTCGTCGCGGCCCCGCCAGCAGAGATCGACGTCGAGATCCGGCCAGTCGTCGCGGAGCGAGTTCAGGAAACGCTCGAAGTATAAACGATATCGGATCGGGTCGACGCTCGTGATGCCGAGAAGGTACGCGACGAGCGAGCTCGCTCCCGAGCCGCGCCCGACGACCGGGATCCCGCGCGCGCGCGCGAAGCGGACGAGATCGCCGACGACGAGAAAGTACTCGAGGAAACCCATCCGGTCGATCGTCTCGAGCTCCTGCTGAAGACGCCGCGTGATCTCCGGCGTGATCGACGCTCCGTAGCGGCGCCGGAGCCCTTCCTGCGCGAGGGCGTGAAGACGCGCGTAGGGGGTTTCTCCTTCCGGGAGCGGGAAGCGGGGAAAGATCGTCCCCTCCCCCGTCGGATCGAACGCGCACGCCTCGGCGATCGTGAGGGTGTTCGCGAGCGCCTCGGGAACCTCGCGAAAGAAGGCGGCCGCCTTCTCGGGGGGGCGGAGGTACCCTTCCGGAGGCGCGGCCTCCCCCGGCGGGGCCTTGCCGACGAGCGTGTTCGTCCGGATCGCCGCGAGAACCGCGGCGAGCGCTCGATCCTCCGGGGCGCGGAGCGGCGCCGCCCCCCCGGCGACGACCCCGACGCCGAGCCGGCGCGCCTCGCGGCGGCGCTCGCGGACCGTGCGCGCCGCCGCGCCGAAGGGAAGCTCGATCCAGAGGGCGCCCGGCGGAAGAGCCCGGCGGACCGTCTCCGCGAGAGGCCCTCCCTCGGCGAGAACGAAAAGGCCGCCCGCGTTCTCCTCGACCGCGCGCGCGAGGTCGAACGCATCCTCGAGCATCCGGCGCGTCACGATTCGGCAGAGGTTTCCGTACCCCTCCCGGTCGCGCGCGAGAAGAACGAGACGCGCGCCGGAGGCGTCGTCCACCTCCGCCCCGACGATCGTTCGGATCCCGGCCGCGCGCGCCGCCACGCGGAAGAGAATCGCTCCATAGAGGTTGTTCCGGTCGGCGAGCGCCGCCGCGGAGAAGCCGAGCGCGGCGAGCCTCTCCACGAGAAATGGAATCGGCGCCGTCCCGCGGAGGAGCGAGAAATTACTTTGTAAGTGAAGGGGTACGTAGCACGAAGCCATGGCTGTTCCGCTCGAGCTTTCCGACGAGATCGAGGCTCCTTCCCGCGACGACGGACGAAAAACCGAACCGATCCCTCGCCTCGTCGAGCGCGCGGGAGAGGGCGGCGCTCCGCTCCGCCTCTTCCTCGTCGTACAGGTCGGTCTGGCGCGGGCCGCACCGCGCGATGTTCGCGAGCGAGACGCCGACGAGGTGGAGCGCCTCGCGCCGCGCGTAGACCCGCCGGAGGAGGTCGAGCGCCGCGCGGAGGATCGGCGGGTGGAGCGCGGCCGGCTTCGGGAGCGAACGGCTCATCGCCTCCGAGCCGCCCCCCGCGTAGCGGATCCGGATGCCCACCGTTCGCGCCTCGAGCCTGAGGGCGCGAAGCGCGCGCGCCGCCCGTTCGCTGAGGTAGAAGAGCATCCCCTCGATCTCGCGCCGGTCCGACGTGTCGCGGTGGAAGCTCGTCTCGCGCGAGATCGACCGAGGGATCTCCCTCTCCTCGATCACCGCCGTATCCTCGCCGCGGCAGCGCCGGAAGAGGAGATCCCCGTGAACCCCGAAGAGCTTCCGGAGCGCGGGAGCGGGGAACGCGCGGAGCTCCTCGATCGTTCGCACTTGAAGTTTTTCGAGCAGCGCGCCGTACGCGTGCCCGACGCCGGGGAGATCGCGGATCGGGAAGGGGGCGATCGTCTCCGCCTCCGTCCCGGGCGGGATGAAGCCGAGCCCGTCCGGCTTCGCCCGCTTCCCCGCCATCTTCGCGATCATCCGGCTCCGCCCGATCCCGGCGGTCACCGGGAGCCCGGTCTCCCGCCGCACCCGCTCGCGGAGCGCGTGCCCGACGGAAAGCGGATGCCCGTGGAGGCGCTCGGTGCCGGTCAGCTCGATGTACGCCTCGTCGAGAAACGTCTCCACGTTCGGCGAGACGTCGCGGCAGAAGGAGAAGATCCTCTCGGCGAGGGCGCGGTAGGTCGGGTACGAGCCGTCGAGGATGACGACCGACGGGCAGAGGCGCGCCGCGCGCGAGAGGGGCATCCCGTTGGAGAGGCCGCAGCGCCGCGCCTCGTACGAACAGCTCGCGATGACGCCGTTCCCGACGACCACCGGCCGCCCGCGGAGCGCCGGGTTCCGCGCCTGCTCCACCGACGCGAAGAACGCGTCGAAGTCGACGTGCAGGATCCAAGTCACCCGGGATTCTGGACCAATTCCTGCTGCGGCCCACGATCGCGAGCACGGGCTGGGAAGAGCTTTTTCCATGAAGTTTCTCCACTCCTCCCGCGGTTCCGACCGGTTTCCGTAGCGAGGGCCGGGAGCGCGTGGCGAGAGGCCGACCTGGACGAGCCGCTCCCGGAGGCGTAGCCCCAAGCTACGTCGAGGAAGCAGCGACGGAAGAGAGGCCTCGCAGCCCGCGATCCCGGTCCGCAGTAGGAAACCGGGAGGAATCACGGGAGGTCAGCTCTCCAACATCACGAAGTCGAGGTGCCAGCTCATGTCGGCCGAATCGAGATGAAGCTGGTAGACGTCCCCCGCCTCGTCGCTCACCGAGAAATAGAAGAGCTTCCTCCCTCCCTCCCGATCCTCCCATCGCAGGTTCACCTGCTTGACCCGGTGTCTCCGGTCGTTCCGCTTGAAGAGGAGCGGCGTCACCTTCCCCCCCTCGAAGTCGGCCCGCACCTTGATCCGCTCCTGGATCGACTCGACGCGCATCGCTTCGCCCCGTTCGAAACCCTCGAATCCCGGCCTTCTCAATATACTAGACATTTGTCGGGTAATCAAGAAGAAAATCGCCTAGAGATCGAGACGCCTCGGGCGATCCAACTGATTGAAAATCAATAGGTAAAATCGAACCGAAGCCGCCGGATGCGCCCCGCCTCCGGGCCGACCTCCGGGAGCGGAGGGAACCGCCTCGGCGGCCGCGCTACCCGATGCCGAGCGCGGCGAGAGAGAGGGCGAGGTACGGCAGGATCAGGATCGAGAAGAACACCTTCTCTTCGGTCGTCCACATGGTTCACCTCTCAAGAAGGGGAGAGCGCGCGCCCGGCGCGGCCGCTCGCGTACGGACGGCATAGGGGAGGCGCCGGGCGCTCTATCCCCCTAGACGAGAGAACCGGCGATTTCGTTGCGGGGAAAAAAGAGAAGCGTCACCGGTACCGGTTCGTGATTGGAAGACGGCGGTCCTTGCCGAACGCCTTCGGCGTGATCTTGAGGCCGGGCGGAGCCTGGCGGCGTTTGTACTCGTTCGCGTCGACCATCCGGAGAACTCTCTCCACCGTCTCGCGTCCGCCGAGCCGCTCGGCGATCTCATCGGCCGAGAGATCGTGCTCGACGTACGCCTCGAGGATCGGGTCGAGCACGCTGTACTCGGGGAGCGAGTCGCTGTCCTTCTGGTTCTCGCGAAGCTCCGCCGAAGGAGGACGCGCGATCACGCTCCCTGGAATCGCCGGTCCGTCCGGCCACGTGTTTCTCCACGCCGCGAGCGCGTAGACGAGCGTCTTCGGAACGTCCTTCAACACCGCGAGCCCTCCGGCCATGTCTCCGTAGAGCGTGCAGTAGCCGACCGCCGTCTCGCTCTTGTTCCCGGTCGTGAGAACGAGCCATCCGAACTTGTTCGAGAGGGCCATGAGGAGGTTGCCGCGAACCCGCGCCTGGATGTTCTCCTCGGCGACGCCGGGCTCCGTCCCCGCGAAGGCCGGCGCGAGCGCCTTCGCGTACGCCAGGGCGATCGGCTCGATCGGGATCTCCACGAGCTCGATCCCGAGGCGGTCCGCCACCGCGTCCGCGTCGGCGCGGGTCGCCGCCGACGTGTAGCGGCTCGGCATCGTGACGCCGATCACGTGGTCCGGGCCGAGCGCGTCCCGCGCGATCGCGGCGACGAGGGCCGAATCCACCCCGCCGGAGAGGCCGATCACGGCGCGCGCGAAGCCGTTCTTCCGGAAGTAATCCCGAGTCCCGAGGAGAAGGGCGCTGTACACCTCCTCTTCCCTCGCCGGCGTTCGGATCGGACGCTGCCGGAGGGGAAGGCGCCGGGCCCCGTCGCCGATCGGCTCGATCCGGATCGTCTCCCATGCCGCTCCCTCTCCGGCGAGCGCAGGCCTTTCCTTCTCGTTCGAAACATCGACATCATAAAGAAGAAGATCTTCCTCGAAACGCTCGGCGAGGGCGAGAATCGCGCCTCCGCCCGAGACGACCATGCTCCCTCCATCGAAGATCAGCTCGTCCTGTCCCCCGACGAGGTTCACATAGAAGGAGGGCGTCCCGCACTTGGCGTTCGCCGCGGCGAGAACCTGGCGCCGGATCTCCACCTTTCCCGTGTGATACGGCGACGCGGAGATGTTGAGGATGAGGTTCGCGCCGGTCTCCCTCGCGCATTCGACCGGACGGCTCCCCACGATCCACGAATCTTCGCAGATGTGAACCGCGATGCGCGCCTTTTCGATGTCGAGGAGAAGACCCTTCTCCCCCGCGCGGAAGTAGCGCCCCTCGTCGAAGACCCCGTAGTTCGGGAGAAGATTCTTCCGATACACGCCGAGAAGACGCCCCTCCTGAAGGACCGCCGCCGCGTTGTGCGCGCCCTCCTCGGTCCGCTCCGGAAAACCGACGACCGCCGCGCTCCCCCGCGTCTCCGCGGCGATCCGCTCGACTTCCGCCCGGCAGTCGTCGAGGAAGCGCGTGCGAAGGAGGAGATCCTCGGGCGGGTAGCCGGAGATCGCGAGCTCCGGAAAGGCGACGAGGTCCGCGCCCTCGCTCTCCGCCCGACGGAGAAACTCGAGCACGCGATTCCCGTTCCCCTGAATGTCCCCGACCGTCGTGTTGATCTGCGCGAGCGCGATGCGCACCATGGCCGCTCCCTCCGGCGCGCGGAACACGCCGCGGGCTTCTTCTCGATTCGGGCGCTCCCGCCGCGCCTCCCCTTCCGCTCCGCGCGCAGGTTCCCAGACTATTCCGCCGCGAGGGCGCGGTCAAGCCAGAGCGCGCCTCTTTGCGCTCGGCGAGGGGCGCGACTTCCTTCTCATCGAGGGCACTCACGAGACCTTCGTGAACCGCCGCCGCGCGCCGATCTCCACCGCGATCCTTGCCTTTTTTCGGTACCTGATACCCTGTTTCCCCGAATTACACGAATCACAGGGAAATCGGGCATCCAATAGGGTATCAGGTACCGAATTACGCGGGCAGGATCCGCGCGTCCGACAACGCCCCCACGGCAAGTGACCGCGGTAAGTCGCCGCCGACCTCCCCCTACCAATATCTTTCGACGTGAATCGTTCCTTGCGGGTTCTTTCGGTGATGCCACTCGGAGAAGCCTCGCTCCCCGAGCTGCATCACCGCATCCTCGACCATCGCGGGGTTTCCGCAGAGAAACACATGATGGCGGGACGGATCGAGCCTCTCTCCGAAACGCTCCTCGAACGTCCCGTCGACGAGGATGAGGTTGACGCGCCCGGCAAGCCCGCCCCAGGGATCCTCGGGACTCGGCCGGGTGATGCTCGGCAGGTAGAAGAAGTTCGAGCAACGCTTTCGGATCGTCTCGAGCTCGTTCCGATACCCGAGATCCCAGCTCTGGCGCGCGCCGTGGAGGATCGCCCAGCGCCTCTTGCCCCCGCATTCCTTCTCGATCTTCGTCCGCACCATGCTGATGTACGGCGCGAGACCCGTGCCGGTCGCGACGAGAACGACCCCCTGGTCCTCGGGGACCGAGTCGAGCGTGAACATCCCGACCGCCTTCGGGGAGACCCAAAGGCGCGCCCCTTCCTCCAGCGCGAGAAGACGCGGCGTCAGCGCCCCGGAGGTCACGAGAACGATGTAGAACTCGAGATGCTCCTCGGTGCTTCCCGAGGCGAGCGAGTATGCCCTCTTGATCAGCTTCTCCGGCTCGGCGGCGGGATCCTCCGGCTCGCTCTCGAGAATCCGTCCCTCGCGGCCGAGAAGCCCAAGGACCGTGTACTGTCCGGGCTCGAACCGATAGGGGGTCTCGTCAGGAGCGATGCGGAGAACGACGAGCCCCTGGTTCAGGATCTCCTTCCTCTCGAGCGTCGCGTTGTACGGATTCATCAAGCCCTCTTTTCCGAAAGAGCGCGCGCGATCGCCTCCTTTAGTTTCTTGAGATCGAAAGGTTTGTAGAGAACCTCGACGACCCCTTCCTTCTTCGCGCGGATGCCGGTGTGCGAGGGGTCGTATCCGTAGGCGGTGATGAGGATCACTGGAAGATCCGGCGCGATCTCCTTCAGTTCAGCCACCACCTCGTTCCCCGACTTCTTCGGCATTCGGATGTCGCTGATCACGAGGTCGTACCTCTTCTCGCGGACCTTCATGATCACTTCCTCGCCGTCCTCCGCATCCTCCACCGTGAAACCGTCTCCCTCGAGGATCTCGCGCAAGAACTTTCGCACATGAAGTTGATCGTCCGCGACGAGAACCGCCGCCGACCGGCTCTCGAGCAGCTTCTGGAGGCTCCGATCGACATCGAGCATCGAAACCCCCTCGAGGTAGGGCTTCGTCTCGTACTCCTTCCCCTTCGCCATGAGCTGCAGCTTCTCCGTGATCTGCCCGATCCGGAGCGCCTCCTCCTGGATCACCCGGAGGCGATACTTCTCCTTCTCGACCTCCCGCTTCAGCCCCTTCTCCCTAAGCACCTCCATCACCTCCGGGTTTTGGTAGAAGCGGCAGGAAAGCTCGCAGGCAGCGAGAATCGACTGGAGGAAGTTGTTCACGCGGTCGGAGAGCATCGCGCCCACCTCGCCGAGCGTCGCGATCTTCTCCGCTTTGATGAGCTCCTGCTCGAGCTTGCGAAGCGGCCGAAGGTCCTTCGAGATGCCGGCCGTGCCGATCTCCTCCCCCTCCGAGTCGTACAGGATCGACGCCGAAAGAGAGACGGGGATCTTCTCCCTCCACTTCGCGCGGAGCAAGGATTCATAGTTGGAAATCCGCCCCGACTCGCCGCCCGGGCGCTTCGCCTCGAGCGCGAAGCGCACCCGCTTCGCTTCCTCGAGCGACGAATAGATGAGAACGACCGAGCGCCCGATCGCCTCGTCCGGGCGATATCCGAGAAGCTTCGAGGCGCCGCTGTTGAAAAGCGCGATCCGCCCGTCGGTGTCGGTCGTGATGATCGCGTCCGGCGAGCTCTCGATCAGCGTTTCGAGATAGGCCCTCGTCCGGCGCAGCTCGTCGATCAGCAAGCTCGTCTCGATGCAGAACGCCGCCTCGCGCGCGAAGAGCTCGAGAACCCGGATCGACTCCGCCGTCGGACGCCGGCCGTCGAAGGGATCGTCGACGGAGAGCGTGCCGATCACCTTCTTCTCCCGGCCGTGAAGCGGGAGGAAGAGCATGTCGTCCGGATGCCAATCGACGAACGAAGAGGCGTCGCGGCGGCTCTTGATCGCACGGCCGAGAACTTCTCGCCCCGTCTGGTCATCGTGGGGGATGAAGTAGGAGCTGCCGAGGCGGAAAGGCTCGTCGAGAAGGCGGCGCCGCTCGTCCGGCGTCAGGGCGGGGCGCTTCCGGATCCGCTCGACGTCTTCCGGATCGATCCCCGCCGAACCGATCCGCACGACGTTCCAGGAATCGTCGAGGAGGGAGATGAGCGCGCGCCGGTACGTCTCCGCCTCGACGATCCCGGCGGCGATGCGATCGAGCTTCTCCTGAAGACTCTCGATCCCCTCGATCTCGGCCGCGACGCGGAGAAAGACCTCGTACTGTTTCCGGATCGCCTCTTCCAACGCGCAGCCCTCCCCTTCCGGCGCCTCCGCGTCAATCGAGAAGCGCCCGCGCGAACTCGGCGGGGGAGAAGTCGAGAAGATCCTCCGCGCGCTCTCCGACCCCCACGTAGCGGACGGGGAGATCGACCTCCTCGCGGATCGAGAGGATCACGCCCCCCTTCGCGGTCCCATCGAGCTTCGTGAGGACGATCCCGTCCACCTCGGCCGTTTCGCGGAACTTCTTCGCCTGGGAGACCGCGTTCTGCCCCGTGGTCGCGTCGAGAACGAGGAGCGTCTCCTGCGGATAGGCCGCGCCCTGCTTCTTGAGAACGCGCCGGATCTTCCGCAGTTCTTCCATCAGGTTCGTCCGAGTCTGGAGCCGCCCCGCCGTATCCACGATGAGGATGTCCGCGTCTCTCGCGATCGCCGCGCGGAGCGCATCGTGCGCGACGGATGCCGCGTCCGACCCGCGCTCCTGGCGGATCACGTGGACGTCGGCTCGCTCTCCCCACACCTCGAGCTGCTCGATGGCCGCCGCGCGAAACGTGTCGGCCGCGGCGAGGAGAACGCTCTTCCCGAGGGACGCGTAGCGCGCCGCGAGCTTCCCCGCGGTCGTCGTCTTCCCGGAACCGTTCGCGCCGACGAGAAGAACGACGTGCGGGCGCGCGTCGGACGCCTGCGCCCGCGCCTCGCCTCCTCCCACGAGGATCCGCTCGACCTCCTCGCGAAGAAGGTCCCAAGGATCGCCGTTCTGTCCCTCGATTCTCTTCAAGATGCGGGCCGCCGCACGCGCGCCGACGTCGCCTTGGATCAGCGCGCTCTCGAGATCCTCGAAACGGTCGGGGCCTTCGGTTCGCGCCGCGCGGCGCAGCGACTCGACGAGACCTTCGCGCGTCTTCCGGAGACCGCGCCGGAGATTCTCGAGAAGACCCATTCGCCCCCTCAGGCTCCCCCGCCCTGGATCATCGCGATCCGCTCTTCCTCCTCCTCCTTCGTGAGCGCCTGCCTCCCGAGCCGCACGGAGACGACGCGGGAGATGCCCGCCTCCTCCATCGTCACGCCGTAGAGGTAGTTCGCGGCTTCCATCGTCTGGCGGTTGTGCGTGATCACGACGAACTGCGTCCGGTCCGTGTAGCGCCGCAGCATCTCGAGGAACCGGCCGACGTTCGCGTCGTCGAGCGGAGCATCCAGCTCGTCGAGGATGCAGAACGGGCTCGGCTTCTCTTGATAGAGAGCGAAGAGGATCGCGATCGCCGTGAGCGCCCTCTCGCCGCCGGAAAGAAGGGCGATCTTCTGCGCCCGCTTCTGGCCCGGGCGGGCGACGATCTCGATATCGGAAAGTAGAGGATCCGACGGATCGACGAGGTTGAAATCGGCTTCGCCTCCCTCGAAGAGCGTGCGGAAGGTTTCGCGGAAGTTCCCCCGCACGCGCTCGAACGTCTCCAGGAAGAGGGTGCGCGCCTTCCGATCGACCGTGCGGATCGTCTCCTTGAGCGAGTCCCTCGCCTTCAGGAGATCCTCCTCCTGGGCCTTCAGGAACTCGTACCGATCGTTCTCCTCTTCGTATTCGTCGAGGGCGACGAGGTTCACGGGGCCGAGCCGGCGAAGGCCTTCCTTGCAAGCGGCGATCCGCTCGCGCATCTCCTCCTCGGTTCTCTCTTCGGTTTCACCCGGAGGCGGCGCTTCCTCCGGGGTCGTCCCGAACTCCTCCCGGATCCGCTCGAGAAGATTTTTTCTTTGTAGTTGAACCTCTTGAAGGCGAAGATCCTGCGCGTGGTTCTCCTCGGCCAACGCTTCCTTGCGCTTCCGGTCCCCACGAATCGAGTCCTCGCGCGCGCGGATCTCCCCGCGGAGCCGGTTCACGTCGACCAGGATCTCGTCGCGCGCTGCGGCTTCCTTCTGCCGCCGCTCGGCGAGACGCCCTTCCTCCGCGAGAAGCGTCGTGCGGGCGGCGGACGTCTCCTCGAGCGTTCGGGCCGCCTCGGCGAGCTCCTCGCGCTTCCTCGTGACCTCCTCCGCAAGCTCTCCCTCCCGCTTCTCCAGGGAGTCGAGCTCGGCGGAGAGCGCGCTCCGTCTCCCCTCCGCCTCGGCCCGCGCGACCTCGGCCGCGGCGAGAAGCCGTCTGGCCTCATCCCGCTGCATCTCGAGCTCCACCATCTCCGCCTCGATCTCTCGAAGCGAGCGATCCGCTTCCGAGCCGTCCGCCCCGAGGACCTGGAACTCCGCGCGAACGCCCGCCAGACGCGCCTCCCCCGCCCCTCTCTCCCTGGCGATCTCCGCCTTCTCCTGGCGGAGCCCCGCGACGGTCCCGCGGATGCTCTCGAGCGCCGCGTGAACTCGCGCTCTCTCGCGCCCCGCCTCCTCGACCTCCTGCGCGATCCGGTCGAGATCGGGAACGATGCGATCCCTCTCCGCGCGGCACGCCTCGAAGACGCGGTCCGCCTTCTCCCTCGCGGCGGTCATCTCGGAAACGCCCCGCGAGGCCTCCTTGAGCTCGGCCTCGACCTCGGCGATCCGCGAGCGGCGTTCGAAAACCCCGACGCCGTTTCCGCCGCGCGCCCCCCCGTGGAGGACGCCCGGAAAGCGCGCCCCCTCGCCCGATGGGGTCACGAACCGGTACGCGCGCCAGCGATCGTCCCCAGCGAGACGGGCGGCGGTCTCGAGATCGCGGACGAAGACCACATCGGCGAGAAGGAAGCGAACCATCGCCTCGGTCTCGCCGCCGGAGCGGACGAAGCGGGAGGCGGCCCCGATCACGCCGCTCTCCTCGAGAAGCCCGTGCGGAAGATCCGGAAGCGCGCCCCGCGCCCGCTCGCCGGAGAGGAGCGCCGCCCATCCCCTCTCGTTGTCGCGGAGAAAGCGGAGAAGGTCGAGCGCGTCCTCGTCTCTTCCCACGAGGAGGCATTGGAGCGACTCGCCGAGCGCGTTCTCGAACGCCGCGAGGAACTCGGGCGGGTCCACCTCGATCATCTCCGCGACCACGCCGAGAACCGATTCCGGTTTCGGGTTCTCGGTGAGGATCGTCCGGACGCCGTCGCGGTAGCCTTCATACTCGCGCCGCATGCGGTGAAGAAACTGAAGCGTCGCCTCGAGGCTCTCCCGCTTCCCTTGAAGAAGGACGAGGCCCTCCGCCATTTCCTGCGCCTGCGCGCGCGCCCGGTCGAGCGCCTCCTCGGCCCGGTCGCGCTCGCCGCGGAGCCGCTGCGCCTCGACGCTCCGCCTCTCGTGCTCCCCGTCCGCCGCCCCCGCCCGCTCCGCGAGCGCCGCTTCCTCGCGCTCGAGCCCCGCGATCCGCGCGTCGAGAACGTTTTCCCGCTCGACGAGATGCGCGAAGCGGGTCTCGAGATTCCCGAGCTCGTTCCGTTTTTCCGACTCATCGCGGAAGAGATCGAGCGTCTGCTGCTTCCTTTGAAGGAGCTCGGCGCGGGAGTTGGCGACCTTCTCCGAGATGCGTCCGTTTTCTTCCTTCTTCCGCCGGAGGTCCTCCTCAACGGTCCGGATGTCTTCCGCGGCCTTTTCGCGTTCCGCCGCCCGCGTCCAGCGAAGCTCCGCCGTGCGGCAGATCCGCTCGTTCGCCTCCTCGATCTCCTTCCCGAGGGCGGTCCGGCGCGCCAAGACTCCCCGCTCGCGCTCCTCGAGAACGAGAAGACCGCTCTCGACCCTCTCGATCTCCTCGTCGGTTCCTTCGAGAACTCCCTCCGCTCCGGCGAGCCCCTCCTCCTTTTCACGGAGAACGAGGCGATCGCTTTCGATGCCCGCCTCGACCCCCGCGAGACGCGACACGATCTCGTGCAGCTCACGGAAGACCGTCTCGCGGCGGGCGGAGAGCTCCGTCTCTTCGCCCTGAAGGCGTTCCAGTTCGAGCCGCCCCGCGAGAAGAGAGAGCGCGCGAATCTCCGCGGTGAGCTCGTTGTGGCGGCGCGCCTTCACGATCTGCCGGCGAAGGGTGCGCACCCGCTTCTCGACCTCCGAGACGATGTCGCGGATGCGCACGAGATCCCCCTCGGTCGCCTCCAGCTTGCGGACCGCGATCTTCTCCTGCGTCTTGTACTTCATGATGCCGGCCGCTTCTTCAAGCATGAAGCGAAGATTCGCCGAGGTGTCGTTCAGAAGATGGTCGACCATGTTCCTCTCGAGAAGAACGTAGGCCGAGCTGCCGAGGCCGGTGTCCATGAAAAGATTGCGGACGTCCAAGAGTCGGCAAGGGCTCTTGTTGATCAGGTACTCGCTGACGCCCGACCGGTACACCCGGCGCGTCACGCGGATTTCGGAGAAGTCGACGGGGAAGATCCGGGACGCGTTCGAGATCGTGAGCGAGACCTCCGCCATGCCGAGAGGCTTCCTGGTACGCGTCCCGTTGAAGATCACGTCGTCCATCGTCTCGCCGCGGAGAAGCCTCGCGTTCTGCTCGCCGAGAACCCACCGAATCCCGTCCGAGATGTTCGATTTTCCACAGCCGTTCGGCCCGATGATGCAGGTGATCCCCTCGCCGAAGCGGAGCTCGAGCTTGTTCATGAACGACTTGAAGCCGAAAACATCGATCTGTTTGAGATACATTCCGTCCTCCGGCGCGGACCGTCAGGGAGACGTCCGCACCACGAGAGCGTACGAAAGTCCGTAGGTTTCCTTCGCCTCTTCGGCATGCGCCGCCGCGTCTTCCTTCGACGGGAAGCGGCCGAGAAGAACTCGATACCAGATCCCCTTCTCCGGGATCTCCTTCTCGATGATCGTCACGATCTCCCCGCTTTCGCGGTATTGGCGCGCGCCTCGCTCGGCGTCCTCCCGCGTCGGGAAGGACTCGACGTGCACGGCGTAGAGTGGGGCGCCGGGGGAGGGCGCCGCCTCCTCGCGAACCGCCGCGGGAGGAGCCGGGATGGGCGCCTCCGCGCGGGGAGAGGCGCTCTCCTCCGAGGGGGTTTCCGGAACATCCTCGGGAGCGCCGGCCGCGAGCCGTTCCACGGTCGTCCCACCCGGAAGCGCGCCTTCCTCCTCGCCCTCGGCGCGCGGGACCGGCTCCCCCGCGTCCCCCGCGGGAACCGCGGCGGGCAAACCTGCGGCGACATCCCCGCCTTCCGCGGGCGCCTCCTCGCGAGCGACCTCGAAGCGGGTCTCCGCCCCCGGAGTCTCCGCTCGGCCGAGAACCGGAGGAGCGCTCGCCGCCGGGCGCGCCGCGAGCCCGCGCTCTCCCTCGGAACCCTCCCGCATTCGAAGATAGATACCTGCAATAACGATTCCTAATACGATCGAAAGAGCGGCGAATACCGCGGCGATTCGGCCGACCGGGATCCGCTTCCGCTCCATCCGTTCCTTCTCTTTCCTCGCGTCCCCGCGGGCCCCGGCTCTTGAAGCGGGCGCCGCGGAGCGCGCCTCGCGCGTTTCCGCCGCGACCGCCGCCGCCGCCAAACGATCTTCGGAAAGGGTCCGGCGAAGGTCGGGAAGCTCTTCCCCCTCCTCGCGGACGATAAGAACTCGGTCCGCTTTTCGAAGGAGCGGGGAGAGCGCGCCACTCGCCGTGCGAAGGGGGCCGACCGCCACGACGAGTTCCGATTCGCCGCGAAGCGTGTTCAGAACCGCGTCGCATTCCGGCTCCTCGAAGAGACGCTCCGGATCGGGCGGGGGCGATCCGACGCAGACGACGCGGATCTTCTCGTGGCGCGTGCGTCTCTGGACCGCCTGGAACGACGCGCCCCAGAGAATCATGTCGGTCACGCCTTCCTCCGCCTGATAAGGGAATGGTCTCGCGAGGACCGGGGAGTCGACCGACAGATCGGCGAGGAGAACATCCATCCCCCGCGCCGCCGCCACCCGAGCGAGCCCGACGGCGAAGAGCCCCGCGTCGCGCGGAGCCCCTCCGGTCGCCGCGAGCAGAAAGCGCGGAAGCCCGCCGGCGGCGCCGAGCCGATCGAGCGCCGCCGAAAAATAGAGATCCGCGTCCGGCGGGAGCGGCTCGTCCGTCGTGAGAAGGAGCGGTGCGTTCGACCGCTCCAGATGAACCGTCCCGAGATCGAGAACGACCGTTTCCTCGGTCGGAGTTTCCGCCAAGACCCTACTCCTTCTCTCCGCCGCTCGCCCGCTCCCCGAGTGAAGAGGCGACGCGGACGATCGCGTCGGCGACGAGATCGATCTCCTCCGGGAAGAGCGTCCTCGGATCAACGACGACGCGGTCGCTCTTTACCCGAACGATCACCGGCGGATCGAACGCGCGGAGCCCGGCCGCCAGGTCGTCCGGAGCTACGCGCTCGAAGGAGATCGCGAGAAGAAAGGTCGGGATCGGTGGCTGCCCGATCGCGCCGCCTCCCGCCTCGCTCTCCCCCTCGACGATCTCCGCGTCCGCTCCCTCGGGAAGACGCGCGAGGACCTTCTCGCGGAGCCTCTCCGCGTCTTGTCTGATAGCATGGGGAGGCCGCGAGATCAAACGCAAAACGGGGACCCGCTCGAACACCCGCTCCGGATCGAGGTATTGCAGGAGCGTCGCTTCGAGAAGGGCGATCGTCAGCTTGTCGACGCGCACCGCGCGCATCATCGGCGAGCGGCGGATCCGGCCGAGCTCTTCCTCTCGGCCGAGGATGATCCCCGCCTGCACCGATCCGAGCAGCTTGTCCCCGCTCATCGTGAGGACCGCCGGCCCGCGCGCCAGCTCCTCGCGCGCCGTCGGCTCCCCGTCCGGCCCGGTGCGGGCGAAGGCGCCGCTTCCGAGATCGTAGAGAACGGGAATCCCGCGCTCCGCGCCGAGAGCGGCGAGCTCGGACGGCGGCACGTCGGACGTGTATCCTTCCAAACGAAAGTTCGAGAGATGAACCTTCATGAGGAGGGCCGTCTCGGGGGTGATCGCCCTCCTGTAGTCTTCGACGCGGGTCCGGTTCGTCGTGCCCACCTCCACAAGACGCGCCCCGCTCGCGGACATGATCTCCGGAAGGCGGAAGCTGCCTCCGATCTCGATCAGCTCTCCGCGCGAGACGATCACCTCCTTGCCGGAGGCGAGCGCGTGAAGGGAGACGAGGACCGCCGCCGCGTTGTTGTTCGCGACGAGCGCCGCTTCCGCGCCGGTGAGCTCGCGGAGCAGCCTCTCCGCGTGGACGTAGCGGGACCCGCGCGTTCCTTCCCCGAGATCGAACTCGAGGTTGGAATAGCGAACGGCGACCTCGCGCGCGCGGTCGAAGAGCTCCTCGGCGAGAGGCGCGCGCCCGAGGTTCGTGTGGATCACGATTCCCGTCGCGTTCACGACGCGCCGAAGGCTCGGCCGAAGACGCCGCTCCGCGGCCGAGAGGATCCGTCCTCGATAGGTCTCGGCGAGGGGAAGATCGCTCTCCGCGGGACCGCGTCCCTTCCGCAGCTCGTCCCGCACCTCGTCGAGCGCCTCGCGGACCGCCTCCACCGCGACCGCGCGCGGGAACCGGCTGATCGCTTCCTCAATCGATGGATCCGAGAGGAGTCGCTCCACCGAGGGGATGTGCCGGAAATGAGCCGATCGGTCTTTCCTCATGACGTACCTCGCCCCTTCGAAGGATCGCGCGGGCAATGGTACAGACCGCGCCCCGAGCGGTCAACCGCGGTACCCGTATCAAGTACAGGCCCAAGAGGATGGACAATCACGCCTCCGGCGGGAACGAGGAGCTTCGAAGCGAGACCGCCCCCTCGTCCGGTTCTCAGCGTCCGCCTATTGGAAACGCCACCGCGGCGGGTGAGCGGGGCAGGAAGATGTGGATCCGATCCAGCGAAGACGGAAAGCCGGAGCCGGGGGGCAGGGTCGCTTGCTCAAACATGCCGCGCGCGGCGCGCGGCAACTCGCCGCCGAGCCCTACCCCCCGTCTCCGGAGGAAGACAGATCGCGTCGTCCGGGACCCGCAGTGGTTGCATCATCGGACGGCGGGTCTCTCCTTCGCGCCGCATGCGCGAAGGAGCTTCCTCGCCACCCCGTCGCTCTTCGCGACGAGGAGCCCCGGCTCGGTCGTGTCGGAGGCTGTCCGCTCGATGCTCGCGAGTCGCCGAGCCTTGGTCGCTGCGCTTCTCGCGGACACCTGCCGCCGCCACCCGCCGTGGTTGCATCGTCGATCTAAGAGACAACCCTGACGGTGCGCGCTCTTGCTCGCTCGGCGGGCCGACCTCCCCCTCCGGGCCTGATCGACGAGGCCGGGTACCCGCCCCCTCGACAACGGAGCCGAAGGCTCCCGCCCCTCGGGGGCGGGTGGCCGAGCGATCGGAGCCGAGAACGCGCGGGGGGGCGGCGGCAGAGCTTCGGATCTACACGCGCGGGGGGGTGATTGTCTTCTGCGCCTGATAACGACCTCCCTTGTCTCGATACGAGACCTCGCACGGTTCCGCCGCCTGCAGGAAGATCACCTGCGCGATCCCCTCGTTCGCGTAGATCCGAGCCGGACGGGGGGTCGTGTTCGAGATGCCGAGCGTCGCGTGCCCTTCCCACTCCGGCTCGAAGGGGGTCACGTTCACCACGATCCCGGAGCGCGCGTAGGTCGACTTCCCAAAACCGATCGCGAGGATGTCGCGCGGAATCCGGAAGTACTCGATGGTCCTTCCAAGGACGAAGGAATGGGGCGGAAGGTCGAGCGCGTCCCCCCGATGATCGACGAACGCATCCTCGCGCACTTGTTTCGGATCCATCCGGTCGCATCCTTCACCCGTGAAGATCTTGAACTCGCCCGCGAGCCGGACATCGTATCCATACGAAGAGAGACCGAAGGAGACCAACCCCGGACGCGCGCCCCCTTCCTCGAAGGGTTCGATCATTCGAGCCTCAAGCGCCATCCTTCGAATCCAGCGGTCCGGCTGCACCGACATGCCTTCCTCCCTCCTCGTGCGGTCCTATTCGATACGGAGCGCGGCTCCCTGCTCCCGCGGAAGGGGCGCCACGTCCTCCGCGCGGCTCTCCCCCCGGCGCTCGATCCGCACGCGGACCGAAGAGGCTCCCTTGCCGCTTCCGTAGGACGCCGTGATCGCGGCCGCGAGGCGGAGATCCTCCTCGGTCGGTTCTCCTTGCACGATGGCGACCGGGCCGCGGATATCTTCCGCCTCCAGCCTCCATCCGAGGCGCGCGTGAAAATGAAGCACCCGGCACTCCGCCTCGTTCCTCGCGACGATCACCTTCGCTTCCGGAGAGAGGCGAAAATGCCTCCCGACCTTGAGAAGGTGGACCTCCTCGCGCGCGAGCCGCTCCTCGGGGCCGAGCCTTTCGAGCCGATCGGCGAGTCGGCTCGCGAAGACCGGGTCGAGAAGCGCGCAGCATCCTCCGGCCGGCGTCGGGTACTCCTCGATGCCGAGCGCCGAGGCGAGGCGCATCTGGTTCTTTCGGCTCCGCCCCGAAAAGTCGAAGAGCTTCTCGCGATCGATCCACCCCTCCTTCTCGGGAACGGTCGGATCGAGAAGCTTCGCCGAAAGCGGACGGAGAAGGAAGCCCTCGAGCCCGCTCTCCTTTTCGATGAGACGAAGCGTTCTCCGGTGCTGCGTCATCGGCCTCTGCCCGAGCACCTCGCCCGTGAAGACGAACCGCGCGCCCCGCTCCGCCATCTTCTCCTTCGCGATCCGGAGCATGCGGATCCGGCAGTCGATGCACGGGTTCATCACCGAGCCGTAACCGTGCCGAGGCTTCGTGAGGATCTCCCAGTACTCGTCGTAGATGTCGACGACCTCGACCGGGACGCCGAGCCTCTCGCCGGCGGCCGAGGGATCCGTCCGGTAGATCTCCCCCGGGTTCGCGCGCGGCCTCTCGGGGTCGTCGACGAGACAGAACCCGGTCTGGAAGCGGAGCGCGTGCACGAGAATCCCCTGATCCCGCACGACGCGGATCGCGAGCGTCGAATCGAGCCCTCCGGAGAAGAGAGCGATCGCGCGGATCGCATCCGTCATGGTCGGGCGAACCCCCTTGGACGAAACGCGGGACGGGGGTGATCCCGTCCCGCCGACTTCCGCTCCCCGGCCGCTTCCTCAGCCGCCGAGACGATCGAGAATCGCGTCGGTCATCCGCTCCGTCGAAGCCGCTCCCTGATCGAGCGCCTTCGCCGAACCCGGCAGACGCATCATATCGTAGGTACGAACCTTTCCTTCCTCAACCACCTTGCCGATCGCCGAGCGGATCTTCTCCGCGCGCGCCGTCTCGCCCACATGGTCGAGCATCATGCATGCCGAGAGGATCATCGCGATCGGGTTCACGATCGACGGTTTCAGCTCCGCGTATTTGGGCGCCGAGCCGTGCGTCGGCTCGAAGACGGCGCATGTTTCGCCGAGGTTCGCGCTGCACGCGAACCCGAGCCCGCCAACGAGCCCCGCGAACCCGTCGGAGACGATGTCGCCGAACATGTTCCCGGCGACGATCACGCCGTAGTCCTCCGGGTTCTTCGTGAGCCACATCATCTGGGCATCGATGTTCGTGTCCCAGAGGGCGATGCCCGGATGCTCGCGCGCGATCTCCTTCCCGACCTTCAGCATCATGCCGGAGGTCTCCCGGACAACGTTCGGCTTCTCGCAGACGGTGACGCTCTTGTACCCGAACTTCTTCGCGTGCTCGAAGGCGGCGCGCACGATCCGGGTGCACGCGCGCTTCGTGAAGATCCGCGTGGAGACCGCGAGCTCCTCGCGCGGCGCCGATGCGAACGCCTTCATCTTCGGATGGGACATGAGCGCCTGATACACCAGGTCCGGCGGGTTCGTCCACTCGACGCCTGCGTAAAGGCATTCGGTGTTCTGTCGAAAGACAACGACATCGACCTTCGGCTCCTCAAGCGCTCCTTCTCGAGAGCGCCGCACGAAGTTCAGCGGGTTTCCCGGAAACGAGCGGCAGGGGCGGATGCAGACGTCCAAATCGAACCGCTGACGAAGCCCGACGATCGGGCTGTAGTACACGTGTCCCTTTCCGCGGAGCTTCGGATCGAGCTCCTCCGCCGCCTTGTCCTTCGGCTTCGATGTGATCGCACCGAAAAGGCCGATCCGGTGCTTCTCGAGAAGCGCGATCGTTCGGTCCGGAAGGGCGTTCCCCTCGCGGATCCAGAAATCCCATCCGATGTCACCGTGCACGTACTCGGCTTCGAAGCCGACCGCGTCGAGCACGCGGATCGCCTCCGGAAGAACGACCTTCCCGATTCCGTCCCCGGGCATGGCCACGATAGTTCGCTTCAACCCAGCTCCCTCCTGTTCTCTCTCCGCATGCCTCGTCGCCCCCGCTTGTCCCGCGCAACGAATCGGACCTGATCATACCGTGGCGGACGCCGCCTCGGAACCGGAATCGGATGGGGGAACGGCGCGCGCGACGAGCGGTTGACGCCACCGGGCGGCGCGTGCTAGCTTCGTGCTTGGAAGGCTATGAAAACATTGAGGATCCTTGCTCTCCTTCTTCTCTTCTTCTCCTCCTGCGCGAAGCCGCCGCCCCCCGAGGAGCCTCTCGACCGGCTCTACCGCGGGATCGCTGAGATGCCCCGCGATCTCGATCTCTCGCGCCTCGCCGGACGGACGATCCTGATCGACCCGGGCCACGGCGGGCGCTTCTCCGGGACGGTGGGTCTCGACGGGCTCGCGGAGAAGGACGTGAACCTCGGCGTCGCGCTCTACCTCTGGGGGTTGCTCCGCGACGCCGGAGCGGACGCGCACCTCACGCGCGCCTCCGACCGGGACCTGCTCGCGGAAAGCGAGGAACCGAACCTCGAGAAGGATCTCGCCGCGCGTGTCGCGATCGCCGACTCGCTCGAGCCGGATCTCTTCCTCTCGATCCATCACAACGCCGACGCGGACACGAATCGCGAGCGGAACCGCGTGGAGACCTACCATCGCGCCGGAGACGAGGGCCCTTCGCTCGACGCGGCGCGCGCGATTCACGCGCACCTCGTCCGGAACCTGGGGATCCCCGAAGGCGATGTTCTTCCCGGCAACTTCTACGTCCTCCGCGAGTCCCGTTTCCCGGCGGTTCTTGGGGAGCCTTCGTACCTTTCGCATCCGCCCGTCGAGAAGAAGCTCCTCCTCGCGGAGAAGAGAAGGCTGGAGGCGGAGGCCTACTTCTTTGGGATCGCGGAGTACTTCGCGCGCGGCGTCCCGAGCGCGGTGATCGAGGAGCCGAGGGAGACGGTTCGAGGGCCGAGCGGGCTTCGTTTCGCCGGAACCGTCGTGGACGATGAGGGCGGAAGCGGGATCGATCCGACGACGGTGCGCGTCTCGCTCGACGGCAAGCCCCTCCGCACGCGTTTCGACCCCTCGACCGGACGCGTGCTCGCGGCGCTCCCGCCGCTCCTTCCGCCCGGAGAACATCGAGCGGGGCTCCGGGCGCGGAACCTCGGCGGAAACGAGAGCCTTGAAGCAGAAAGGATTTTCCACGTGCGGTTTCCGCCCGCGCGCCTCTTGGCCGAGGGGCTCGCCCTTCCTGGAAACGGAGGGCTCGTTATCGAGCTCCGCGTGGAGGACGAACGGGGGCTCGCGGTCGCCGACGGGACCGACCTCGAGGCGACGATCGGCCCCTCAGGCAACGATTCCTTTCGAGTAGAAACGTTGAACGGCCGGGTTCTTCTCGCGACCCGCGCGGGCTCTCCGCCCGGGAGAATCCAAGCGCGAGGCGAGGACTTCCGGATCGAGACGTTCGTCGACCCCGCCCGTTTCGAGAGACCCGAGGCCGCGATTCTCCTCACCGACGAGAACGGCCGCCCGCTCGAGGACGCCGAGCTTCGCGTGAACGGAGAGTGGATCGGGCGCGCGCGATTCGGCGGATGGATGCCGCTCCCCTCGCCTCTCGCGGCCGGGGATCGGATCTTCGTCGAGACGGCCGGATCCGCGGCCGCCGCGGACGGCGCGTCCCTCGCGATGCCGATCGACACCCTCCGCGTGCCGGCGTTCCCGCCGCCGCCGCTTCGCGGAAAGCGCGTGCTCCTCGATCCGGACGGCGGGCGCGCGGACGATCCCTTCCCTTCGGCGGCGAGAAGCCTCCTTCTCGCGATCTACCTCGAGGAGATGCTCCGCGACGCGGGAGCCGAGGCGTTCCTCACCCGGGCCGGCGATGCGGTCCCCTCGCTCGACCGGCGGCTCGGGGCGGCGCGGGAAGTTCGACCCGACTTCTGGATCACCCTCTCGTTCGGGGACTCGATCGGCGTTCGGCACTTTCCAGGAAGCCGCGAGGGGACGCCGGCGGCGTCGGCGATCGCGCGCGCGCTCGAGGAGAGGCTTGGCGCCGACCTTCCGGTCTCCGCGGGGACCGACCGAGTCCTTCGCGAGACCCCTTGCCCCGCTCTCCGCCTCCGGCTTCCGATGGAGAAGGACGAAGGGCGGAGAACGCGGGGGCGCATCCGCGGCGCGGCGCACGCGGTTCTCGATGCCCTCGCCGAGCGCTTCGACGAGACCCCGGCGGATCGCGCCGCGCTCGTCCTCCGGATCTCCCTCCCCGGAGCGCTCGTCCGCATCGACGATTCCTGCACGTATCAAGCGATCGGCGGGGATTCGCTCGTCATCCGCGGCCTCTCCCCCGGACCGCGCCGGGTCCGGGTCGAGACGCCCGAAGGGTTCGAGGAGTTCATCGTCGAGCTCGCCCCCGGCGAGCGGCGAGTGCTCCCGTAGTGCCGCTCCAACGCTCTTTGGCGAACGGTTCGGGAGAGGCGCTTCGCCGAACGACCAAGCGGCCTACATTCCGACTTTTCCGAAATCCTCAGGCGGAAGGTTCCGAAGGAACTTGCGGAGCGCGTCGGCCCTCTCCTCCTCGCTCATCTCCTTCTCCTCCCTTCCAAGCTGGAAGAGTTTTTCGGAGACGTAGATCGGCGACCCGGCCCGAAGCGCGAGAGCGATCGAATCGGACGGCCGCGCGTCGATCCCGAGGAGATCCTTGTCCTGGTGGATGAGAACCTTGGCGTAGAACGTGCTCTCCTTCAGCTCGGTGATGAGGACCTTCGCCACCTTGCCGTGGAGTCCTTCGATGACGGTCTTGAGGAGATCGTGCGTGAGAGGGCGCTGGAACTTCTTCCCCGCGAGCTCCATCGCGATCGAGCTCGCCTCGGAGGGTCCGATCCAGATCGGGAGAACGCGCGTTCCGTCGAGCTCCTGAAGGATGACGACCGGCGTCTTGTTCCGCTCGTCGAGAGCGAGCCCGCTCACCCGTACCTCGATCATGTCGACCACGCGCATCGCCTCCCGAACGGCCGCGCGCCCCGCGCGGCTCATGGAGAAGGTAGTGGAGGAGCCGCTCCAAGTCAAGGCGGGGGGGCCGCGGTTGTCGTCGTTCCCGCGAGGCATCCGGGGCGCGTGAATCTCTACGACGAGCCGAGGAAGCGAGCCGGCCGGTGGCCGGACGCCCCGACCGGTCGAGCCCAGTCTAGTCCTGAAACTCCGGCGGTTCGGTCCCCATGTGCTCGAGCATCCACTCCGCGTTCTTGTGAAGGTCCTCGCCGCAACGGTTGTCGTCCCGCACTTTCGCGAAGGCTGCGCGCGCCTGGTCGTAGTCGTGGAGCTCCTCCGAGTAGACGAAGCCGATCATGAACTGCGCCTCGCACGCGTGCGGGTCGTCCGGGTAGTTCCTCACGATCTCGTTGTAGTACTTGATCCGATCCTTCGGATCGGTCGTCGCCTGGGCCAGATCGAAGAGCTTGGCGGCCGGACGCTCGGCGTCCTCTTCCGCACCGCCCGCGGCGGCGACTCCCGGCTCCCGAACGATCCTCGTCTTGTACTTCTCGCGAAGAGCCGACACTCTCTCCTTGCGGACCTTCTCGGCGAACACGGGGGAGTAGTTCCTGCGAATCGTGTCGCGGATCTTCTCGAAGGCCATCAGCGTCTCCGGGGTCCGCCTTTCGACCGTGATCACGTGATAGCCCTTCGCGGTCTTCACCGGAGGCGAGATCGTTCCGACCGTCAAGGTGTCGATCATCCCGGCGAGCTCGGGCGAGGTTCCCACGAGAGGAATGATCGAGGCGTTCTTCCCAACCGGCCCGATGACCCCTCTCCGGTTCTTGGTGGGAAGGTCGACGCAGTACTTCTCCACGATAGGCTCCCAGGGTTCCCCCGCGAGAAGCTTGCGGCGCACCATCTCCGCGTCCGCCTCGTTCGAGAGAACGACCTGTCGGACTTCCGCCTCCTCCGGACGCGTGAACTCGTCCGGGTTCTCCTCGTAGAAGCGGAGCATGTCCTCTTCCGTCATCTGGGTGTAGGGCGCCACCTCTCTCTGGTAGTACGCTTGGATGAGAACTCTTCGCTTCGCCGATTCGATCTGCCCCTTCACCTCGAGGTTCTCGTCGAGGTCCATCCCCAGCGCGGCCAGAAGGAACGCCTCCTCGTCGAGCATCCCCTCGAGAAGGCGCTTTCTCCCCTCCTCGCCTTCGAACTGCGTCTGCACGTTCGGCGGCATCTCGGCGAGGCGGCGGTCGAGATCCGCGGTCGTGATCGTGCGGTTGCCGATCGTCGCCAGCACCTCGCCCTTCCCTCCCGGTTTCCCGCAACCGGCGAGGAGAACCAGAACGAAGAGGCTCAACATGCCCAGACGTTTCATGATCGCCTTGCTCCTTGCTCCGGGTCGCCGCGTCATTTCTTCACGACCCAAACTTTGATCGCGCACTCGACTTCTCGGTGAAGCTTGATCGGCACCGTGTAGACGCCGAGCGCCTTGAGCGGTTCGTCCAGGAGGATCTTCCTCCGATCGACCTCGAACCCCTGCGCGCGGAGAAGCTCCTCGATGTGGTGGGAGGTGACCGATCCGAACAAGCGGTCCTCCTCGCCGACCTCCACGGCGGCGGTCACCGACACCTTTCGCATCTTCTCGGCGAGGCGTTCCGCCTGCCTGCGCACCTTGTTCTCCCGGACATCGCGGAGCTTCTCCTCCTCCGAGTACATCCGCTGGTTCCCCGGGGTCGCCTCCACCGCGAGCCTCTTAGGAATCAGATAGTTCCGGGCGTAGCCCCTCGCGACGTCGACGGTCTCCCCCCGGTTTCCGAGGTTCTCCACCGACTCTCTCAGGATCACTTTCACGATTCGTCCCTCGCTTTCCTACGGCGCCTCCGCTTCGCTCGGCGGATGCTCCAGCTTCCGAAAATCGAACCAGGTATCGAATAATCCAACACAAACGGTCAATAGAAGAAAGATCGGAAGGACCAGGAAGACCGCCGCGGCCAGGAAGAGGACCCGAACGAGAACCGGGACGTTTCTCTTCCCGAACTGCCAGGCGAGCACCGCTCCTCCCTGCAAGAGATAGATCCACGATCCAAAGAGGAGGAGGTTCGCGCCGGCCTCCCGAAACGGGGTGCGCCCGGCGAGGAGGCCGGCCAGGCCTCCGGCGAACACCCAGACGATCGCGAACGGCACGCGCCACTCCCGAAACCCGGGGATCGGCCGCGCCGGCGTTCCGGAGCGCCGAAGAGCCGCCGAGGCGATCGCGTAGGCCGCCGCGACGATCGCGAGGAGCACCAGGAACTCGGTCGCCGGAGCGAGGAGAACCGCGAGCTCGGCCACCTCCCGCACCGTCTCCTCCAGGAGCTCGCCCCCCGGCGCCTCCTTCTCGATCCCCCGATAGAGCGAAAGGGTCGCCGCGGCCGCCCGCTCCGCCTCTTCCATACGCGCCTCCCGCGCTCCCGGAAGGAAGTGGAACGCGAGAAGAGCGAGGAGAAACGGCGCGGCGGCGACCGGCACGAGCCTTCCGGGACGCTCCCCGCGCAGAAGACCGCGCGCGAGAAGGAGACCGGAGAGGCCGACCGGGAGCGCCGTTCGGCACGCGAGCAGGCCGTCCCTCGTCAAGAAGAAGAGAGCGGCCACACCGATCGAGGCCGCGATCACCGCCTTCAGCGGGTCCTCGCGGAAGAGAAACACGAGAACAAGGGGGACGAGAAGCCGGCCGATCATCTCCGGGAACGCGCCGGCGCCGGCGCCGGCGACCAAAGCCGAGCCGGCGCCGAAAAGCGCCCACGTCTTCGGGAGAGCCAGGGGCCCGCGGCCTTCCTGCATCGCAACGCCCTCGCGCTCACTCCCCGATGTACGGGATCAACGCCAGCTGTCGGGCTCTCTTGATCGCTGTGGTGAGCAGCCGCTGGTGCTTGGCGCAGGTTCCGGAAATCCGCCGAGGAACGATCTTCCCCCGGTCGGTGATGAAACGACGGAGCCTCTTCTCGTCCTTGTAGTCGATTTCGGCGATCTTGTCCGCGCAGAACTTGCAGATCTTGCGCCGGCCCCGTCGGTCGTCGTCTCGAGATCTCGGCATCTGTCGCAACCTCCTTTCGAGATCTTCTCGTCGACGGGCGCCTCGCGGCGCCCGCGGCCGTTTCGATTTCTCTCGTTAGAACGGGATCTCGTCATCCTCGGGCGCCGGGGGCTCCGGCCCCGCGTCCGCGGACGGTTCCTCGGCCGAGGAGGGCGCCCCCTCTCTCCGGTCGAGAACCTGAACGCTCATCGCGTTCACCTCGATCGCGTTCCGCCTCTGGCCGTCCTGTCCTTCCCAGGTGCGGCTTTGCAGCCTCCCCTCGACAAGAACGGCGCTCCCCTTCTTGAGCACGCTCGAGAGGCGCTCCGCCAGCTTCCGCCAGGCCACGACGTTGATGAAGCACGTCTCGTCGCGCCACTCTCCGCTCTGATCCTGAAAACGCCGGTTCACCGCGATGCCGAAGTTGAGCACCGCCGCCCCACCGGTTGTGTACCGGGTCTCAGGATCCCGGGTCAGCCTGCCGATCAGGAGGACCTTGTTCAGAGACCCCAACCTCACTTCCGCCATCCCTTCCTCTCCTTTCCCCCGACCTTGGGGCCGGTCGCCCCGGCTTTCGACCTCGCGCCGCCCGTCCGCGAGCGCGGCCCCCCGCGCGGGGGACGCATCGCCCGCCCGATCCGCGGCGCACGCCTGCCGCTCAGTTCTCTCGTTCCGCGGACTCCCCTCGCGGCTCGTCCACCTCGCTCTTCGCCCGCTCCGCGCGTTCCGATTCCATCTCCTCGCCGCGCGCCCGGCGGGGCGGCCGATCCTCGTCGCCGCGAGCGTGAGGTTCCTCCTCCATCAGGGCGACGGTCGGGCCGTCGGGTAGCCTCTCTTTCCGAAACACCGTGAAGCGCAGGATCGCTTCGTTCAGACGAAAGGCCCTGTGCAGCGCCGGAATTCGGGCCGGATCGTCCTCGAAGTGAAAGACCGCGTAGTGCCCGTCCGACTCCTTGCGGATGTCGTAGGCGAGCCTGCGCCTCCCCATCCGCTCGACCGCGTGGATCGAGCCGTTCCCCGACTCGACCAGGTTCCGCACCTTCTCGATCTCCTGCTCGACCTCTTGTGTTTCCAAGCGGCCGCTGAAGATCAGCATCGACTCGTAGATCGCCAACCGACCGATCCTCCTTTCCCCGAAGCTAACGAAGGAACAAGGGCGCCAGCACGAGGGAGACCACCGACATCAGCTTGATCAGGATGTTCAACGACGGTCCCGCGGTGTCCTTGAAAGGATCCCCGACCGTGTCCCCGACCACCGCCGCCCGGTGGGCCTCCGAGCCCTTTCCGCCCAAAGCTCCGGATTCGATGTGCTTCTTCGCATTGTCCCACGCGCCCCCCGCGTTCGCCATGAAGATGGCGAGGAGAACGCCCGACGCCGTCACGCCCGCGAGAAGCCCGCCGAGCGCGCGCACGTCCAAGAACCCGAAAACGATCGGCGTCGCCACCGCGAGGATGCCGGGCGCGAGCATCTCGCGGAGCGCCCCGGTCGTCGCGATGTCCACGCACTTTGCGTAGTCCGCCTCTGCGGTCCCCTCCATCAAGCCCGGGATCTCTCGGAACTGGCGGCGGACCTCCTCGATCATTCGAAACGCCGCCTTCCCCACCGCGCGGATCGCGAACGAGCTGAAGAGGTAGGGCATCGCCGCGCCGACGAGGAGCCCGGCCATCACCTTCGGTTCTAAAATATTCAAGCCCTCTTCGCGAAGACCGACCCGAGCGGTGAACGCACTGAAAAGAGCGAGGGCGGTGAGCGCCGCCGATCCGATCGCGAAACCCTTCCCGATCGCCGCGGTCGTGTTCCCGACCGCGTCCAGCTTGTCGGTCCGACCCCTCACCTCGGGCCCGAGCTTCGCCATCTCCGCCACGCCCCCGGCGTTGTCCGCGATCGGTCCGTACGCATCCACGGCAAGCTGGATGCCGATCGTCGAGAGCATGCCGAAAGCGGCGATCGCGATCCCATAGAGCCCGGCGCGGTCGTGCGCGATCACGATCGCCGCCGCAAGGACGACGACCGGGAGAGCGGTCGATCGCAGACCGACGGCGATCCCGCCGAGGATGTTCGTCGCTGTTCCGGTCTTCGAATCCTCCGCGATGGAGCGCGCGGGGCGCCTCGCTTCGGATGTGAAGTATTCGGTGATCAGGCCGACGAGAATCCCCGCGACGAGCCCGACCGCCATCGCCCAGAAGACGCCCATCGCCCCGTACGCTCTCCCTCCGCTCTCCCACGACTCCGGAAGAAACGCGCGGATGAGAAAGAACGAGGCGATCATCATCACGATCCCCGCGCCGAACGTTCCGACGTTGAGGGCGGTCTGCGGATTGCCCCCTTCGCGCGTCCGAACGAAGAACGTTCCGGCGATCGAGGAGAGGATCCCGACGGCGGCGAGGAAGAGCGGAAGGAGCACCGGCGCCGGGCTCTCGCCGATGAGGCCGACGCCGAGGATCATCCCGCCGACGATCGCCCCGACGTACGACTCGAAAAGATCCGCTCCCATTCCGGCCACGTCCCCGACGTTGTCCCCCACGTTGTCGGCGATGACCGCGGGGTTGCGCGGGTCGTCTTCCGGAATCCCTGCCTCTACCTTCCCCACGAGATCGGCGCCGACATCGGCCGCCTTCGTGTAGATCCCGCCCCCGACGCGCGCGAAGAGCGCGATCGAGCTCGCCCCGAGGCTGAAGCCGGAAAGAACGGAGAGGATGCGGGACGCGTTCCACCCGAACCCGGCTCCGGAGTAGAGGAGGAGGAGGAGGCTGAGACCCAGGATTCCGAGCCCGACGACCGAGAGCCCCATCACGCTTCCGCCGGAGAAGGCGACGATGAGCGCTTCCGGCAAGCTCTTCCGCGCGGCCGCGGCGGTGCGGACGTTCGCTTCGGTTGCAACACGCATGCCGAAGTAGCCGGCGAGGCCGGAGGAGAGCGCCCCGCACACGAAGGAGAACGCGGTGAGGGGATGCGTGTCCGGCGTGCGCGAGGCGAGGGCGAGAAGAACCGCCGCCACGATCACGAAGACGGCGAGGATCCGGTACTCGCGCCCGAGGAAAGCCATCGCGCCCGTCCGCGTGTGGCCGGCGATCTCGCGCATCTTCGGCGTGCCCGCGTCCTGCCGGCGAACCCACGCCGTCTTGTAGAGCGCGAACAGGAGGGCCAGGACTCCCGCCGCGGGAACCAGAAAGAACGATTGAGAGATCACCCGGTTGTCTCCTCCATTGTCTCCCCGTCCGGGAGGGGATCTTTACGGTTGAACTGTTCCATCGCCCGGACAACGCCGCCCGAGACCCAGGCCCTCGCGCAGAGAACCGCGCTTTCGATCATCGCCGCGACCGACCCCTTCTCTTCCTCGAGGAATGGCTCCAGAACGTAGTCGGCGAGGTCCTTCCCCTCGGGCGGCGGCCCGATCCCGAGCCGGAGCCGAGAAAACTCCTCGCTCCCGATCGCCCGGATGATCGAGGCGAGCCCCTTCTGCCCGCCGTCGCTCCCCCTCGGCCGCACCCGGAGCCTTCCGAGCGGCAGGTTCGCGTCGTCCGAGACGACGAGAACGTCCGCGGGCGCCAGGTTGAAGTCCCCGAGAAGCGCCGCGACCGCCGCGCCGCTCCGGTTCATGAAGATCGCCGGCTTCGCGAGGACGACCCTCCTTCCGGCGATCCTCGAGCCGTGAAAGAAGTACGGTCCACGCCTCTCGAACGAACGACCCTCCCCGGCGAGCGCGTCCACCACGCGAAAGCCGACGTTGTGTCGAGTCGGCGCGTATTCCCTTCCCGGGTTTCCGAGTCCGACGACGGCGAGCAACGGGACCTCCCGGTCCGGAGGACGCGCCGGCTTCCCGCGCCGCGCGCTCGGACCGCGCCCGGCCTCGCGCGAGAGAACGGAAGCGGAGGGAGGCGGAAGCGGGGGCGAATCGCTCGCGCGCCTCGCGAGGACGGGGGAAGCTCCCTCGCGATGAAACCGGGCGCGGCATCCGGGCTAGAACCGGTTTCACAGCCTCCTCCCGCTGCGATCGGCTGCGAAGCAGGTTATGAACCCGATTCTAGGACTCTTCCTTCTTCCCCTTCGACTCTTCCTTCTTCCCCTTCGGCTCCTCTTTCTTTCCCTTCCCTCCCTCGGCGGCTTCCTCTCCCTCGGCGGGCGCCTCGGCGGCTTCCTCTCCCTCCACGGCCGCGACGGGAGCCGCCTCGACGACCTTGCGCGGGGTCGCCACCGAAACCACAGTGACGTCCGCGTGCGTGAGGAACTCCTCTTTGCCGCGCGGGATGTCCGCCACGCGAATCGAGTCGCCGATCATGAGGCCGCTCACGTCGAGCGTGTAGGACTCGGGGATCTCGTCCGGCCGGCAGCGGACATCGATCTCGCGGATATGCACGTCCATCACGCCGCCGAAGTTCTTCACGCCGACCGACTCGCCCGCGAGGAAGATCGGTACGGTGACGCTGTACTTCCGGGTGAGATCGACCTTGAGAAGATCGCAATGAAGGATCTGCCGCGTGACCGGATGCCTCTGCACCTCCCGGATCACCGTGGTGATCGGAGCCGTTTCCTCCCCGATCCGAAGGTCGATGAGGAGCGTCGCCCCGTGGCTCCTTCGCAGGAGAGGCCGAAGTTCCGTCAGCTTGATCTGGATCGCCTGCGCCGTCTCTCCGAAACCGTAGAGAACCCCCGGGACGACCCCGTCGGCCCGGAGCTTGCGGAGATCTCCCCTCGTGTCCGTCGAACGGGTCTCCGCCTGCAATGTCGCTTTCATGTTCCCGAACTCCCGGGGGAGAACCGATCCCCCTCTTGCGGCCCGCCCGACAGGGGGCCGGCCGATCCTCTAGTCCATGAAAAGGGAGCTGACCGACTCCTCCCGGTGAATCCTCTGAATCGCCTCTCCGAGCAGTTCCGCGACGGAAAGAACGCGGATCCTTCGGCTCGCGACGCGGAGGGGGATGGTGTCGGTGACCACAAGTTCCTTGATGAGCGAATCATCGAGGCTCTTGTGGGCCGGTCCGGAAAGGACCGCGTGTGTGATCGCTCCGTGGATATCTTTCGCCCCTTCTTTCTTCAGCAAATCGACCGCCGCGACGACGGTCCCCGCCGTGTCGATCAGATCGTCCACGATCAGCACGTTCCTGTTCTCCACGTCGCCGATGACGTGGTACACCTCAACGGCGTTCGGATGGGGGCGCCTCTTGTCGATGATGGCGAGCCCCGCGTCCAGCCTCTTCGCGTACGCGCGCGCCATCTTCACGCTTCCGATGTCCGGAGAGACCACCACGAGATCCTCGCCGCGCATCGGCTCGAAATGCTTGATGAGCACGGGAGCGGCGTACAGGTGATCGACCGGGATGTCGAAGAACCCCTGGATCTGGCTCGAATGCAGGTCCATCGTGAGCACCCGGTCCACGCCCGAGACCGCGATCAGGTTCGCGACGACCTTGGCGGAGATCGCGACCCGCGGTTTGTCCTTCCGGTCCTGCCTCGCGTACCCGAAGTAGGGGATGACCGCCGTGACGCGCCGTGCGGACGCCCGGTTGAGCGCGTCGCAGATCAGAAGGAGCTCCATGATGTTGTCCGCGGGGGCGAAGGTCGACTGGATCACGAACGCATCCACCCCGCGGGCGTTTTCCCCGATCGCGACGGAGATCTCCCCGTCGGAGAAACGGCGGATCTCGATCGCGGAAAGCCGGGTCCCCGCCGCGGCCGCGATCCGCTCCGCAAGGGACGGGTTCGCGAGTCCCGAGAAGATCTTCAAGCCGCTGTTCATGATCCCTCCGAGCGCCCCCGGGCGCCTCCGGACACAGAATCGCTAGTATAGAGACGGAGACATCCGCGGTCAAGCGAAAGACCGGGTAGACCGGGGCTTCCGAACCCGTTCCCGGTCAAGGCGTTGGCTGGGGCGGGAGGATTCGAACCTCCGAACCAGGTTCCAAAGACCTGTGTCATACCACTTAACGACGCCCCATTGTGACGACGCGGACTCGGTGACGTTTCGGGGACGGGACGTTTCGGGGACGCTGCTTTGCGCGTTCCCCGTGGAACGAACGAAACAACGTCCCCGACAAGAATACCCGAACGCAAGCAACAACGTCCTCGAAAAGGATCTCAGCGGGAGCTTTCCACCGTGGAAGCGGGCACACCCCCGGCCTTCGCCAGCTCTTCCCGGTACAGACCGAGAACCTTCGTCTCGATCTTCGCCCGCATCTCGTTGTTGATCGGATGGGCGATGTCTTGGAAGGATCCGTCGGAGCGCCTTCGGGACGGCATGGCCACGAAGAGGCCGTTGTTCCCCTCGATCACCTTCAGCCCGTGCACGACGAAGCAGTTGTCGAAGGTCACGCTCGCGAAGGCCTTCAGCCTGTCGTCGGGCCGGATGGTGACGCGGACTTCGCTAATCTCCATTCTGCTCACCGCCTTCGTTCGAGAGGCCCATGATCGAGGATGGGAGGAATCGATATCCGGAGAAAGTCGGGTGAGCGACGGCGGCGAAGCGGCAATCGCGGAATCGAGAGGCGAGACCTTCCTCGTCGACCTCCCCGGGTGCGAGCACCCCGAAGAGGCTCGGTCCGCTCCCACTCATCCGAACGCCGCCCGGGCAGAAAGGCTCCATCCGACCCAGAAGATCCCGAAGGACGGGGGAGGCCGGCACCACCGCTTCCTCCAACCGATTGAACAGACAGCGAAGCACGTTGCCCGGCTCAGGGTCCGGCGCCTTCTTCAGATTAGACGACCGTCCGGCTCCTGTCAACGCCAATGTGTCGAACTCTTTATATACGAACGAGGTAGAGAGCCTGAGATCCGGCGTCACGACAAGGAATCGAGTGGAGGATGGGATGGGCGGATAGGGGCGCACGATCTCTCCGCGCCCCTCGCAGAGCCTCGTCCCGCCATACAAAAAGAAGGGGACGTCCGATCCGATCTCGGCGCCGATTCGCGCGAGCCGTTCGAGCGGCGCGCCCATCCCCCAGAGACGGGCAAGCCCGGCGAGGACCGCCGCCGCGTTCCCGCTCCCCCCTCCGAGCCCCGCCTCCGCCGGGATCCGTTTTCGAATCTCGATTCGGCAGCCGCACCCCGCCCGCTCCCTCTCGCGGAGAAGCGCCGCGGCGCGGAACGCGATGTTCCTCTCGCCGCTCGGCACGGAGACGTCGTCGCAAACGACCTCGATCCGGTCGGCTTGTTCGATCCGGATCGTGTCGGCGATCGAGAGGCTCTGCATCACGGTCGTCAGCTCGTGGAAACCGGACGCGGTGCGATCTCCGACCTCGAGAAAGAGGTTCACTTTGGCGAACGATTCGAGAAGGAGCGCCATGCATCACCGGTAAAGGATCGCCAGAACCGCTCCCGCCCAGAGGACGAGGTCGACGAGAAGGGGGCGGTCCGAGAAGAGGATCTCCGCGGGATTCCCGCCGAGCCCCTTTTCATGGACGAGATACATGTAGCGAAAAAGCCCGTACACGACGAACGGCACGGTGTAGATGAGACTCGACGTCCCGAATTTCTCCACCGTGTCCGGCCAGATCGTGTAGAGCGAATAGGAGAGCACGGTGATCCCGGCCGTCACGGCGACGATATGGTCGATGAGGCCGACCGAGTAATGGTCGAGAGCCGCTCGATGGCTCGCCGCCCCTTCGTCGAGAAGAAGAAGCTCGCTTCGCCGCTTGCACGCCGCGAGGAAGAGGGCCGCAAAGAACGTGCAGACGAGGAGCCACGGGGAAATGAGAACCCCCTCGTCGAATCCCTTGAGAACCTCGACCCCCGCGATCGCGCGGATCACGAAGCCGACCGCGATCGAGAGGATGTCGAGGAGAACCGCCTTCTTGAGCCGAACCGAATACGCGAGGTTTAGCGCGAAGTAGATCGCGAGCGACGCTCCGAATCCCGGCGACAGAGCGAAGCCGGCCGCGAGCGAAGGCGCCGCGAGGAGCGCGCTTCCGGCGAGGGCCGCCCGCGGGGAGAGGCGGCCGGAAGGGATCGGGCGGAGGCGCTTCGTCGGATGGGCGAGATCCTTCTCCCGATCAAGGAGATCGTTGAAGAGATAGATGCTCGATGCGGCGAGCGAGAAGAGAACGAACCCCGCGGCCGCCCGAAGGAGATAGGGCCCCTCGAGGAAATGGTGGGAGAAGATCACGCCCGCGAAGACGAGGAGGTTCTTCGTCCACTCGCGGATCCGCATCGACTCGATGAAGGGGCTCATCAACGCCTCGCCCCCCGCGAGAGGATATCCCGAATCCTCGCGAGGATCATCTCGAGAGCGACTCGGTTGTGCCCGCCCCGCGGAACGATCAGGTCCGCGTAGCGCTTCGAGGGCTCCACGAACTGTTGATGCATCGGCTTCACGGTGCTCAAATACTGCTCGATCACCGCGGGGATCGAGCGCCCGCGCTCGCGGACGTCGCGCCGGAGGCGCCGGATCAGGCGTTCGTCCTCGTCGCAATCGACGAAGATCCGAATGTCCATCCGTCGGCGGAGCTCGCCGTTCTCGAGGACCAGGATCCCCTCGAGGAGGATGACGGGGCAAGGCTCCACGCGCACCGTCTCGGAAAGCCGCGCGTGCTCGACGAAGCTGTACACCGGCCGGTCGATCGGCTCGCCCTCGAGCAGACGGTCGAGGTGCTCGATGAGAAGAGCGTTGTCGAACGCCGCGGGATGGTCGTAGTTCAGGGCGGCGCGCTCTTCGGCCGTGAGGTCGCTTCGATCGAGATAGTACGCGTCATGGTTGATGCCGACGGCGTCCTGCTCCGTGAGGGACTCGGCGATCCGCGCGGCGAGCGTCGTCTTCCCCGATCCGGTCCCCCCCGCCATGCCGATCACGACCGGCCGCGCCATCGATCGTTTGCCTTTCCTCGTTCGCTCCCCGGCGGTCGAGCGGCCCCACCTACGACCGCGAGATCAGGAAGACCCCGAAGCAGATCACGAACGTCCCGGCGAGCCGAAGAAGGGTCACCGGCTCGTCGAACAGATACCGCGAGCTGATCACGACGATCACGTACCCGAGGCTCACCATCGGGTAGGCGAAGCTCAGGTTCACGCGCGAGAGGATCACCATCCACATGAGAGCGGAGATCCCGTAGAGGCCGAAGCCTCCGAGCACGTACGGGTTCAGAAACGCCGCGGGGATCTTCTGGAGAACCTCTCCCGCGTGGATCTTCCCGATCGTGTTCATCCCGTGCTTCATCACGAGCTGTCCCACCGATCCGGTCGCCACGGAGAAGAGGATCATGAGGAAGTTCTTCAGAGTGGGGCTCATCTTCCCTCCACGGGTCGGGCGGTCCGTGCGCGCCCGGTCCATCAACGAATCACCGGAGGAAACCGGCGTCCCCAAAGGTACCCGAACCCCGCGGCCGCGCGCAATGCCCTCCTTCGGCCGGGCGTGTTCCACGCTTCAGGGACCGCCGAGGACGATCATGGAGGTCGCGGGGGGACTTCAGGGCAACGGAAATCCGTCACTGAGCATTCGGGCGGCCGGGTCCTGTCGGCCATCCGTCCGCTGCGATGCTCGCCAGTCGCCCTTTCGGGCTTGATGGCTGCGCTTCTCGCGGACGCCTGTGGCCGCCACCCGGCCGCGGTGTGGATCGAGGGCGCATTTCGGTGCCGGGCTACGAAACGACGAGAATTCCGTATCCCGCCACCAAAATCCCGCGAGATCTCATACCCGGAGCAGCGTCACCGGAAGAGCGTCTTGATCGCACCCCACGATGCGGGCTCGATCGATGTCTCCTCGCAGGAGAACGTCGCGTCCATCAGGATGTTCACGGGGCCTAGTTGGTCCCCAAAAGTCTGCGGGGGACAGTAGGGAAACCCCTCTTCCCCGTAATACATGGAGTAAGCCACCGTCGGGATTGGGGCGCAGCCGATTTCCTGGTTCTTGCTGCTATTGTCGGTAATCAAGTACGGGCGCCCGCCCCAGTCCATGACCGCCGTCAACGCGACGAGATCGCTTTCCGTCGTTCCGAGCCCCGCGTAGTAGTTCCAGCGCTCGATCGGATCTTGGCGGTTCAATGATCCGATCGGGGGCCCTGCCTTGCAGTACGACGAATCCACCGGATACAAACGATAACTCACGGTGTAGGTGTATCCGGGGTGTGTGTATCGCCAGTACCACCAGAACCCCTCATTCGTGCACGGAGCTCCCGGGGTCTTTCCGCATTCCGACGGCAAGTCAAAGACGACACCCGCCTCATCCGCACAGCTCCAAGCCCACAAGTACACCCAGCCCGAGCACGTGTTGTAGTACGCAACCGAGCAGGCGTCGAGACGAAGAGACTCCCCTCCGTGCGGAACGACCTCATCCCGGATTTCCTGAAAAGGAATACGAGGCTTGGCCGAAGCGGCTCCGGCAAGAATCAAAACAACGAGGATCGCCGTGATTCGCGCGCCCACGATGGGACCCGCTACAGACCGGAAGCCTCCGGCCGGGTGGGAATGCTCTCTCGAGTCTTCTCTCATTGAAGCACCTCCGGGGGAATCATTGGACTATGCTGCCATTCTCACCTTCGCATGAGCCGTACGTGTCTGTCGAGATCTCCTTGGCGCCGCTCTGACGCCGGACTTGCATGGTCCCCAGCATGTCTATCGCAGCGACGCGATCTTCTTGAACCAAGGGTCGAATCCCTTGCATGTCAGTCTCAGGAAGTAGGTCCCGGAGGAGGCAAGACTCCCACTCGTGCTCTTCCCCGTCCAAACCACGACGCCCCATCCGTGAGAGCCGCGAATCCTCGGGAACTCGTACACGACTCTCCCCCCAATGTCGTAGATCCGGATCTCGATCTCCCTATCCGCGGCGGGGATGAAGTACCGGATCTCCACGCTCGCGTTGAACGGATCCGGAACTGCCTGAAGAACCAACGGTTCGTAAGGCTCTGGTCCCGGCGCGGCCTCGCCGCCCGGCACGGCCGAAGGAATCAAGGCCTCGCACAAGGGGATCGTATCCGTGCAGCTCGCGCAGACATCGAGAGCCCCGATGAGCCCGCACCCGGAATTCTCCGGCGAACACGGCGAGCTCTCGTGCAACGCGTAGAGGAAACATGGATTCGGCAGGCAAAGAAGCGGGTCTTCGTAGAGGAGCCCGAAGACCGAGTCGGAATCCATCGGAACTCCCGAAATGTCCGGGCCTGTGTTCATCCAGAAGTCCGAGCAGCTCAGCGTGACAATTCCCCCCAGAGAATCGCAGACGACCCCGCCTCCCTCCGAACAAGCGACGATGTTGTGGTGGAAGTCGAGCTGGAACGAACCGCTTCCGGAATACACGGCTCCTCCCTTGTTCGGCGCCGCCTTGTTGTGGACGAACGTGTTGTTCCGAATCACCGGGTGCTGGGGAACATCGCGCGCCTGCGTCGCGATCGCCCCTCCCGCCACATCCGCACTGCAACGATCGAAAACATTGAACTCGATGGTAGGGCTCGTTCCACCCCCCACCAGATAGATCGCCCCTCCATCCGATCCCCAGTTCTGATAGAAATGATTCCCCCGAACCACCCCACCGCTGTTCTCGAACACCAATGCCCCGCCCGGGTAGCGGGTCGTGTCCTCAGGTTCGCATCCGTTCCAGGAGAACACGTTGTTCTCGATCGCAGGGGCCGACTCGTGAGAAACAAACACTGCACTCCCTTGCGGCCGTCCAGTACCGCCACCCGTCGTACACTTGTTGTTCCGGAAAACGTTATCCACGATGCGCGGCGATCCGTACGTGCGCAGAGCACCTCCGTGACGACCCCGGTTGTGCTGGAAGACACAATCCCTGACCGTGACCGAGCCGGTCGCGGCATTCGTGCAGAACATGCCGCCCGCGCCGTAGGCCTCGCCCATAGAAATCCTTTCCGAATACCCATGCTCGAACGTGAAACCTCGGATCTCTACTGCAACCAGCGAAGCATCGATCGCGGAGGTATCACAGACCAACACGCAGACGTGGGGGGTCAACGTGTCCTTCCCCACGAAGGTATACCCCGCTCCTGCCACGCCAAGAACGACGATGCTGTCCCTGTCCACCGCGAACGTCGTGACGGATG
>Ga0194125_10000419_pt1 | contig 70975 bp, 67 predicted proteins | sample TA2KigC250mmetaG_FD_148626 | JGI IMG/M metagenome (GOLD analysis project Ga0194125, IMG submission 148626) | Freshwater microbial communities from Lake Tanganyika, Tanzania - TA2015034 Kigoma Deep Cast 250m | ecosystem: Environmental > Aquatic > Freshwater > Lake | place: Tanzania: Lake...
TCCCTCGTCCGTCTCTCCTTGAGAGAGGTATCTCTTTTCTAATTCAGCAAAAGAACCAAAGGACTCCCGGCGTCCGTCAGAAAATTGCACCTGCCAGCTGCCGTTTGATGCCGGGGCAATGTCGCGGATGTCGCTATGCAGCTCAAGGATCGTCTCGATCTTGGCCAGCTGCTCTTCGTCAGCCGGCTGGTTCCGTGCCTGGGGCGGAGACGTTTCAAAGCGCGAAAGATACGCCTTTAATTGCTCCCTCAGGCCGCTTAGCTCTGTTGTGCCGATGATAGGCAGGATGTATTCCGGATGCACGTAAGCCTCAAAAAACGGGCCTTCTGCTTCCGGATTATCCCATCTCCCCCGGATCTCCTCTTCGCGACGGAGATCGCCTCTGGCTGTGTATCCGTCTATCGCCCGGACTAACTCGGCTGCCAGCTCTCTTGCTTTTTCTTCTCCATAGTAATCTTTAAGCGCCTCAAGGAAAGTATCCATTGCCGCAACTCCCTGCGGGAATGCGCGGTAAAAATAATAGTAAACGCGTAGCAGTAATTCTGCGGGGGTCTGTTCCCTGGTCCAGTCAAAGTCGATCAGTACCGCCTCGTCCCTGCCTTCTCTCTTGATGAAGTTGTACCGGTGCAGATCCGTGGGCGCCCTGCCTTCTAAGGCTTCGTAAACGGCCAGCACCGCGCGCATGGCCATGCGGGCGTGCGCCAAGCGCCTGGCGGCAGAATGGTCCCTCTCCTCTATCGCGCCCAGGCTTTCTCCGTCGACTAACTCCATAAAATAAGCATCCCGGCCGTCTACGGTCTTAAAACTTCCGCCCACGCGCGGCAGTCCTCCCCGGCCGTTATTTTTACGCAGGAGCTCCATCTCTTCGCGTATAGAGACCTGCGCTCCCGCTCTCTCCGATTTAGCCGTAACCACGATATTGTGCTCGCTGCCTTCCCTGGTTACGAAGGTCAATACAAAAACGTGCTTGTTCTTCCCGGAATCGAGGTAACGCACCTTTACTGCGCCGTCCAAATCCTGGCGCGTAATATCTGTCCTGCCCGTGCATCTTTTTAAGACCTCTACTGCCTCTTCTGCCGGCCACTCCTGCAGAATCTTCTCCAGGCTCTGGGCCATATTGTCTGTGGCCTGGTCAATATCTGCCTCATCCAGAGAGTCGCCGCCGTTATAGAGGGCTCCGGCGCTGGCATCGGGTCTTACTACGGTTAATCTCCACTGGCCTTCGTTAGGCTTGGGGGCTTCGGGAGCGTTTTTATCAGCTGCCTCCTGCCTCACCTCTCCCCTGGTGGCATCGTAGCCTAAGAGCTGGGTGTGGGAGTTAGGTTGAGGCGAGCGGTCTGAACCTAAGGTGGTGCAGGTGCCTCCGTTAGCTAGGGGCCGGGTCTGGGGGCTTGAGCCGGGTGTAGCTACCGGGCCAAGAGGCGGTACGCAGCTGGCCAGGTTCATGCCTCCGGAGAAGTAGCTGCGGATAGAGTTGCCGTAGAGGGATTGAACAGGGGTCTTAAAGTTGTATTCGCCTTCTTTAAAGGATTTCTGGTATTGGTTGAAGTAGTCAGTCTTGTCCCAGGGTAGTTTTGAGGTCAGGTTGTTCAGTTCTTTTCTGTCGATCATCCAGGAGTAGAGGCCGTCTCTAGCTTGAAAGCGCTGCTTGAACCACTGGGCCAGGATCAGGGAGTAGTAGACCTGGCGTAGATGGGCGTACTTCTTTGCGCTGTTTACCTCTTTGGTGAGCTTGGGGATGATCAGTTCCCGGATGAGCTCGGTAGAGTAGGAGTTGAGTTCCTTCAGGCGCGGGTCATCAAACTTATAGGAGTACAGGGACTGTCCCCGAAGGGGACTGTCCCTAAGGTAGTCTTCCTCAAGCATGACCTTAAGCGTTGCCTTGTAGATGTAGGCATTGTCGGAAGTCTCTCTAAGGATTATTTCATCCGGCACGATCCAGGGCCGGGTGAGGGTGGGGATAGTCAGGTTCTGGGTGCCGAAGAGCTCTTCTGCCTTTTGATAGAGCTTCTGCCAGTATTCCTTGCCTTCGGGGGTATTGGGTGAGGTGGCGAGAGAGGTGTCTTTCTTCAGCTGTACATCTGCCTCCAGGAAGACCCTGCCGATATCAGTGTTCTCCAGGAGAGGGTCCAGGCAGTCGCTAGATGCATCGGGCCTTAGGTTCACCCAGAAGGCATCATTGGGTAGAGTTACCCCTATGAAGAAGTAGTTTAAGAGCTCCTTAGAAGTATTCTCGAGGTCTTTGGGCTTAAAGTTATTCTGGTTACCCTTATCCAGGAGGATCTTGAAGTTGTTGGTGGAGGGTTCGTAGGAAAGATACCTTAGGTGCAGGGGCCGGAACTTATCCGTGGTTAAGGAATTGCGCAGCTGGTTAAAGTAGCCTGAGATGTCCAGCTGCCCGGCTATCTGGGGAAAGCCGGATTGCTCAAAGATGAGGAGAAAGGATAATAAAAGGGCAAGAAAATTAAAAAACTTCCGTGGCTTTTTGGAATGCATTGAATTAATTTGTGTTTATAGGAATCTTTAAATTGGTCTATCAGCCGAATGCAGATAAAGTATACAATATAGGTAAGGTGATTCAAGAGAGTTTGGGGGGTGCCGGGAAAGCGGTTGCTAAGGTAGGGCCTGTCTGGACATTAAACTATAACTACAAACTCCCCAAGGGGTTTTGATTTAGAGAGATTGTCCAAAATGGATGCGGCAGGGCCGCGCAGGAGCTCTTCAAACTTCTTGGTCAGCTCTCTGGCGACCACGATTTCGCGCTCGCCGAAAATTTCTTTCAGGTCCTCCAAGGTATCGCGGATGCGGTGGCAGGATTCGTAAAAAATTATGGTGCAGCCAAGCCCGGCTAATTTCTTTAATCTGTTCTGCCGGGAAATTTTTCGGTTAGGCAAAAATCCGGCAAAGAAAAATTCGTGCGCCGGCTTACCCGATAAGACCAGGGCGTCTATAAAAGCCGCCGGGCCGGGAAGCGCTGTGACCTCAATATTATTTTTTACGGCCAGATTAATAAGGTTGTATCCGGGGTCTAATATTCCCGGTGTTCCCGCATCAGAGACCAGGGCGATATTTTTTCCTTCCTTAAGGAGTTTTAGCAGATATTCGCCTTTAGTAAAACGGTTGTGCTGAAAGAAGCTGGTAGTGGGGGTTTTAATTCCGTAATGTTCAAGGAGGATCCTGGTGTGCCGCGTATCTTCGCAGGCGACCAGGTCTACTGACTTCAACACTTCAATAGCGCGAAGAGTTATGTCTTTTAAATTGCCAATCGGGGTGGCGACAATATAAAGCATTTCTGTGAGGGTTATTCTACGGTTACGCTCTTGGCCAGGTTCCGCGGCTGGTCCACATCGCAGCCGCGCTTGACCGCGATATGGTAAGCCAATAACTGCAGGGGAAGCGCCACTAACAGCGGAGAGAAGAGTTCATCGGCTTCGGGGATATAAATGACTTCTTGGGTGAGCTCTTTTATCTTTTCATCGCCTTCGCTAGCGATAGCGATGATCTTGCCGCGGCGGGAGCGGATCTCCTGGATATTGGAGAGCATCTTGTCGTAGACCTTGGATTCCGGGGCAATACAGACTACGGCACGGTATTCATCGATCAGGGCAATGGGGCCATGTTTCATTTCACCAGCGGCGTAACCCTCTGCGGGAATGTAAGATATCTCTTTGAGCTTGAGCGCGCCCTCAAGCGCAGAAGGATAATTCACGTTCCTGCCCAGGTAAAGGAATGAGCCGAAGTGCGCATGCTGCTTGGCAAGCCTGGCGATCTTCTCCTGCTGTTTCAGGATTACGCCCATCTGTTTCGGGATCTTCTTTAGCTCTTCAAGGTATTCATTGATCTCTGCCGAAGGAATGATATTCCTGATCCCGGCCAGGTAAAAAGCGAACAGATAGAGCGCCACAAGCTGCGCGGTGTAGGCCTTGGTGGAGGCGACGCCGATTTCAGGGCCGGCATGGGTATAGATCACGCCGTCAGATTCACGGGTAAGGGTAGAGCCTAATACGTTACAGATAGAGATGATGCCGGCATGGCGCTTCTTCGCTTCTCTTGCGCCTGCCAGGGTATCTGCGGTCTCGCCTGACTGGCTGATAGCTAAAACCAGCGTATCGCGGTCGATAAACAGGTCGCGGTAACGGAACTCGCTTGAGACATCGATGTGCACCGGTATACCGCAGATCGATTCTAAGATGTATTTGCCCACCAGTCCCGCATGATAGGCCGTGCCGCAGGCGACAATAAAGATGTTGTTTATTTTTTGCAGACTCTCCTGGGGGACATGCTGCTCCTCGAAATCGATCTTACCGGTCTCTTTATGGATACGCATGCCCAAAAGATTCTCTATGATCCCGGGCTGTTCGTTTATCTCTTTGAGCATAAAATGCTTGTAGCCCTGCTTCTGGGCCTGCGTAATATCCCAGGCGATGCGGCTGGTCTTTTTAAAGATGTCCTTTCCGTGAAGATCGGTGACCTTAAAACCGTCTTTGGTCAGGATCGCTACCTCGTTCTCCTCTAAAAATACGATGTCCTTAGTGGCCTCCAGGACCGCCGGGATATCAGAGGCGAGAAAATATTCTTTTTTGCCCACCCCCAGGATCAGGGGGCTGCCCTGGCGGGCGCCGACGATCTTATCCGGCTCCCTTTCCGAGATGGCGGCGATGGCGAATGAGCCGCTCAGCAGCTTTAGCGCCCGGCGCACCGCTTCTTCCAGGGGGATGTTTTTATAAAACTTTTCGATCAGGTGCACGATCACTTCGGTATCGGTCTCGCTCTTAAAATGATGCCCCTCCTTCATAAGGTTTGCCTTCAGCAGCTCGAAGTTCTCGATGATGCCGTTGTGCACGATGGCGATCTGGGCCTTACAGTCCTCATGCGGATGGGCGTTGACCTGGGTGGGCGCGCCGTGGGTGGCCCAGCGGGTATGCGCAATGCCCACTGTGCCGGAGACGGATTTCTTCTTCAAAAGGCTTTCTAATGCGCTGATCTTTCCGGCGGATTTTCTGACGGAGATGCTTTTTTTGCTGGAGTGGATGAGCGCCATGCCGCTTGAATCATAGCCGCGGTACTCAAGGCGCTTCAGCCCCGATAAAAGGATGGGTTGGGCTTCTCTTAAACCTACGTAACCGATAATTCCGCACATGAGCGCCTCGTTTTATATGTATGCGCGAAACCCCGCCGAATGCGGTTATGAGGCGGGGCTTATTCCTTATGCAATTTAGTGACCCTGACGGGATTTGAACCCGTGTCGAGAGCTTGAAAAGCTCTTGTCCTGGGCCAGGCTAGACGACAGGGTCGTGCTTTCTATTAAGTTCTTAAGCTTATTGTTGCCCTTATAACTCTTTAACTGGTTCTCGCGCTTACGCGCTTCGGTTCTTGTGGCAAATTCTTCTTTATATATCAGCTTAAACGGTCCTCTATTCTTGGTAGAGCTAACATTATTACAGTTGTGCTCATTCCATCTTCTCTCCAAGTCTTTTGTACTACCTATATAATGCTTGCCTTTCTCGTTTTTTAAAATGTAGACAAAATACATGCCGGCAATAATTGTAGTAGGCCAGGCTTCCCGCCAAACTAATTAATCGGGGGCGGGATCCCGCTATCTATGTCATAGCTAAGCGGGAAGACGACAGGGTCGAAACTATTCTTCTTCCTCGGCGATGACGGGAGCGACGCAGGCCACGCGGTCCTTGGCCTCAAGCTTGATCAGGCGCACCCCTTGCGCGGAGCGGCCGGTCTCGCGGATATCCTTAACCGCGCAGCGTAAAAATACGCCGTTCTGGGTGATGACCATCAGCTCGTCTTTATCGGTGACCGCTTTAAGGCTGACTGCCTCGCCGTTTTTATCCGTGACCTTGATATTGATCACGCCTTTGCCGCCGCGGCTGGTAAGCCGGTATTCATCCACGGTAGTGCGCTTGGCAAAGCCGAGCTCGGTGACCGTAAGGATGTCTTTCCCCTTATGCGCCACTACCAGGTCAATGACTTCGTCTTTCTTGGCCAGAGAAACCGCGCGCACACCCTTGGCTGCCCTGCCCATGTCGCGCACCTTTCCTTCCGAAAAACGGATCGCCTTGCCCTGGCGCGTGCCAAGCAAGAGCTCCTGTTTTCCGTCGGTCATCACCGCGCTGATGAGCTGGTCCCCCTTTTCCAGGGTGATCCCGATGATGCCTGCCTTGCGCGGGTTGGCATAGGCATCAAGCCGCGTCTTCTTGATCAGGCCCTGCTTGGTCACCATGACTAAAAATTTATCTTCAGAAAATTCCTTTGCCGGAATGGTAGAGCTGATTTTAGCTCCCGGCTCAAGCTGGAGGAGATTAATAATCGCCTTGCCCTTGGACTGACGGCTCGCCTGCGGGATCTCATAGACTTTGAGCCAGTGGACCTGGCCCTTGTCGGTAAAGATCAAGAGGTAGTCTTTGGTCGAGGCCACAAAAAGATGCTCGATAAAATCCTCTTCCTTTACCTCTGCGCCGGTGACGCCCTTTCCTCCGCGTTTCTGCTTGCGGTAGGCGCTTACCGGAAGCCGCTTGATGTAGCCGGTATGGCTTATGGTCACTACCACGTCTTCCTCGGCGATCAGGTCCTCGATAGCGATCTCTTCCACTTCTCCGACGATATCGGTGCGGCGCTCATCCCCGTATCTCTTCTTAAGCTCTGCCAGCTCTTCCTTGATGATCGCCTCGACCTTTTTCTCCGAGGCCAGGATCGCCCGGCAGGTCTCGATCTTCTTTAAGAGCTCGGCGTATTCGGCGTCAATCTTGTCCCGCTCAAGGGCGGTCAGGCGCTGCAGCTGCATTTCCAGGATCGCCTGCGCCTGCAGGTCGGAGAGGTCAAACTCCTTCATCAGGCGCTCTTTGGCCTGCTCGGTGCTCTTTGAGGCCTTGATCGTCTTGATGATCCGGTCGATGAACTTGAGCGCGATCTTAAGCCCCTCTAAAATGTGCGCGCGCTTCAGGGCCTTGTCCAGCTCAAACTGGGTCCTGCGCCGGATGACGACCTTGCGGTGATCTATATAATAGCCGAGGATCTGGCGTAAGTTCAGCACGCGCGGCCGGTTATCCACGAGGGCGAGCATGATGATGCCGAAGGTCGTCTCGAGCTGGGTGTGCTTGAAGAGCTGATTTAAGATAATCTGCGACTCCACGTCGCGCTTCAGCTCCACCACTACACGGATGCCTTCTTTGTCAGATTCGTCGCGGATATCGGAGATGCCTTCGATCTTCTTCTCTTCTACCAGCGCTGCGATAGACTCGATCAGCGAAGACTTCTGCACCTGGTAAGGTATCTCGGTGATCACGATGAGGTCCTTGCCGCCCTTCTGGCGCTCGACTGTGGCCTGGGCGCGCACGGTAAGCTTACCCTTGCCGGTGGTATACGCCTCTTTGATGCCCGCCCTTCCGCAGATGACCCCGCCCGTCGGAAAATCCGGACCCCTCACATAGCGCATCAGGTCCTTGGACTCTGCCTCGGGGTCCTCTAAAACATGGATGATGGCGTCTGCCACTTCGTTCAGGTTGTGCGGAGGGATGTTGGTAGCCATGCCTACGGCGATGCCGCTTGAGCCGTTGACCATAAGATTGGGCAGGGATGCCGGCAAGAGTAGCGGCTCTTTTAAAGAGGCGTCGAAGTTCGGCCCGAAGTTTACCGTCTCCTTGTCGATATCCCCGAGCATGTCGTCGGCGATAGAGGCAAGCCGGGCCTCGGTGTAGCGCATGGCCGCGGCCACGTCACCGTCGATAGAGCCGAAGTTTCCCTGGCCTTCTACCAGGGGATAGCGCAGGGAGAAATCCTGGGCGAGCCTCACCAGCGTGTCGTAAACCGCCACGTCGCCGTGGGGGTGGTATTTACCGAGGACCTCACCGACTATACGGGCGCATTTTTTGTAGGGCTTGGTGTGCTCAAGCCCCAGCTCCTGCATGGCAAAAAGGATCCTTCTGTGCACCGGCTTAAGGCCGTCGCGCACATCGGGAAGGGCGCGGCCCACGATAACGCTCATGGCGTAATTCAGGTAGGCGTCCTTTACCTCTTCTTCGATGTAAACCGGGACTATTTTTTCGTTTCTAGTGTACATGTCTTCTTGTGCCGTTGTGACTTGGTGACCTCTATATATCCAGGTTCTTGACCTGATGCGCGTAGGCCTCGATGAACTCGCGCCGCGGCTCCACCTGATCTCCCATGAGCACGGTAAACATCTTATCTGCCTCTACCGCGTCTTCCAGGGTGACCTTTAACATAGTGCGCTTCTCCGGGTCCATGGTCGTCTCCCAGAGCTGCGGAGGGTTCATTTCGCCTAAGCCTTTGTACCTCTGGATGTGCATACCCTTGGTTGCAGCGGCCTTGATAAAGGCCAGGCACTCGCTGAGGCTATAAAGGTCTTTATGCTCCTTTTCATTGGTGACCCGGTATACGGGCTTGGACTTAGCCTCTTTTGGCCCGGGTGGAGACGGTGGAGCATAGGTAGAGATGTCCAGGCCCAGTTTATCCATTTTTGTCACAATCCCCTCAATTTCTTGGGCTTCATACAATTCCTGCATATCTTGCTCAGCAATCTTTCCGGAAAGGCTAGCTAATTCCTTATCAGAATAAACAAATTGCTCTTCTCCCTCCACTTTTACCCTAAAAATAGGCAGTTTTTTGGTCTTTGGATGTCTAAAAGAGAGTAATTTTGCTAAACTTACTCCCTTTTTCTCAATTCCTTTGGCTGGCCGCTCCAATTGCACCAAGAGCTCTAAAAGCTCCTTAAATTTATTGTCAGAAAAGGCCTCTTTGTCTTTGAGGCGGATGAATTTATGCCCTTCTCTTCCCAGGTCTAAAAGTAAATCGTCCATCTGTTGTTCGGTCTGAATATACTCTTCCCGCTGGCCGCGTTTGATCTTATACAAGGGCGGCTGGGCAATATAAACATAGCCGCCTTCGATAAGTTTAGGCATCTGGCGGTACAAAAGGGTCAAAAGAAGCGTGCGGATGTGGCTGCCGTCCACGTCAGCGTCTGCCATAAGCACTATCTTATGGTAACGCAACTTATCCAGGCCAAACTCCTCTCCCACTCCGGTGCCGAGGGCGGTGATAATAGTGCGTATCTCTTCATTGGATAAGATCTTATCCAGCCGCGCCTTTTCCACGTTTAAGATCTTCCCCTTTATCGGCAGGATTGCCTGAAAGCGGCGGTCGCGGCCCTGTTTTGCCGAACCACCGGCGCTGTCGCCTTCTACAATATACAATTCGCATAATGCCGGATCCCTTTCTGAACAGTCGGCCAGCTTCCCGGGCAGGCCTGCGCCTTCCAATGCCCCTTTTCTGCGGGTGAGCTCCCTGGCTTTGCGCGCTGCTTCGCGCGCGCGGGAGGCCAGGATCACCTTATCCACGATCTTATTGGCTACAGAGGGGTTCTCCTCAAAATAAGAACTTAGCGAATCAAAGCTTGCCGAGGCGACCAGGCCCTCCACTTCGGAGTTGCCCAGCTTAGTCTTGGTCTGGCCTTCAAACTGCGGGTTAGGCACCTTGACGCTGACGACCGCAGTCAGGCCTTCGCGCGCATCCTCGCCGGAGATGCCGATATCGTCCTTTAACAGGTTCTTGGACTTGGCGTACTGGTTGATGGCGCGGGTGAGCGCGGATTTAAAGCCGGAGAGGTGCGTGCCTCCCTCGATGGTATTGATGTTGTTGGCAAAGGAAAAGATCGTCTCGGCGTAGCCGTCATTGTATTGCAGGGCGCCGTCCACCACTAAATCATCCTGCGACTTCTGGAAATAAATGACTTTGTTGTGCAGGGGGTTTTTATTCTTGTTCAGGTGCTGCACAAACTCAACGATCCCTCCGGCAAACTCAAAGACCTGCTCCTTGTCCGTGCGCTCGTCGACGAACTTGATCTTCAGGCCCTTGTTTAAAAAGGCCAGTTCCCTCAGGCGCTGGGCAAGGATATCATAGGAATATTCGGTCTTGGAAAAGATCGTCTTATCCGGCTTAAAAGTGACCTTGGTGCCGGTAGAGCTGCTTTTGCCGATGACGGTAAGCTTTGAGGCGGTCTTGCCGCGCTCATAGCGCTGGTGGTAGATCTTTCCGTCGCGCTTGACCTCTACCTCCAGCCAGTCGGAGAGCGCATTTACGCAAGAGACCCCCACGCCATGCAGGCCGCCTGAGACCTTGTACACGCGGTGGTCGAACTTCCCGCCGGCGTGCAGCGTGGTCAGGGCGACCTCGACCGCGGGTTTCTTCTCGGTCTTATGCATGTCTACCGGGATGCCGCGTCCGTTATCCACTACGGTGACGCTGTTGTCGGTGTGGACGACTACCTCTATATCGGTGCAATATCCGGCCAGGTGTTCGTCAACGCTGTTATCCACCACCTCGTAAACCATGTGGTGCAGGCCGCGGGTCGAAGTATCGCCGATGTACATGGCGGGCCTGCGCCGGACCGCCTCGATACCCTCGAGGACCTGGATGGTGGTGGCATCGTATGGTTTGCCTGCCTTCGGCGCTTCGGCAGGCTTTGCCTCCGGCTTGACTTTCGCTTTCTCTTTTTCTTTTACAGCTTTCTTTTCCTTCTTCACTTTACGGCTCCGATGCGAAAACGTACGTCTCTGATCGCGCAGGGTTCCCTGCCTAATTTCTCCAGCAGCTCTTTTTTCTCCAGCTTCAGCTTATAGAGCCGGGCCGAAGAATCCACATTCACGCTCAAGACGCCGTTTTTAAAATAATTAACTTTTATATGCCCGAGGTCCTTTTTTGTCAAGGCCTTTTTAAGGGCCTCCTCGGGATCATGGGTCGAGACTTTGGTCTCCAGGTCTTTTAATACCGCATTGATCAGCCCTTTGATCGCGTCCATTTTTAACTCAGGCGCATGGGTAAGACAATATAGACATAGCCGTTGGTGCGGAACACTGCCGGCTTTTCGCCGTCGGTGATCTCAAGCCCGATCTTCTCTTCGTTCAGATTTTTCAGCACATCGATCAGGTATGCCGGGTTAAACCCGATCACCGTTTCTTTGCCCTGGTATTCTATGGGCAGCTCCTCGCGCGACTCCCCCACATCAGGCGTGGATTTAGAGACGACCATCTTATTTTTAAAAATCTCCAGCTTTACCGCCTGATAGTCAGGCGTAGCCAGGAGCGCGGCGCGCCTGACCGCAAGCAAAAAGAGGTTGCGCTCCACAAAGATCTTATTGTCGCATGGCCCCGGCACCACCTGCCTGTAATCTGGAAACTCTCCCTCGATCAAACGGGAAATGATCGATATCCCGCCGAACCCAAAAAAGACCTGATTATTCCCCAGGATCAAAGAGAGCTCCCCCTCTTCTTTAAGGTTGCGGTTCAGCTCGTGAATAGTTTTTACGGGGACAATGCAGGAGACTTCCTTATCTATGTTTTGCGATAATTTTTTCTCCATGATCGCCAGCCTTTTGCCGTCGGTGGCAACCAGGGTGAAATTGTTTTTTTGAATCTTGAATAATATGCCGTTTAAAATGTAGCGGGTCTCATCGAAGGAGACCGCGAAAGAGGTCAGGCTTAAGGCCTGTTTCAAAACCGACTGGTCAAGCTTTATCACCTCTTTATCCTTAAACTCCGGCAGTTTGGGAAACTCCTCCTTAGCCAGGCCCATGATTTTAAACTGGCAGGAATCTGTTTCTATGGTGACCAGGTTGTTTTTTTTAGTGTTGATATTTACCTTGTTTGCGGGCAGCTCTTTGATGATTTCAAAAAATCTTTTTGCCGGAATACTGATCGCCCCGTGCTCTTCGACATCCACAGGTATTACACAGCTTATCCCCACGTCCAGGTCTGTGCCGGTTAAAATCAGTTTATCTTGCTGTGTTTCTATTAAAATATTTGACAATATAGGTAAAGCGGTTTTCGCGGTAATAATATTCTGGACCGTCTGGATACCGCTTAATAAAACCTCTTTCTCAGCGTTGATCTTCATGATTTCACTTCTCCTTTTATTAATTATTATATATAAAACGTAGCAGTAATAAAGGGTTTTATTTTGGGGAAAACCCGCTTAACCCCTTAATTTTTGCGGCCTTATAAAAATAAAAAGCCGGGGAAAACCCTTTGTTTTACTGTTTAATGATCTGGATAACCCTCTCTACCCTTTCTTTTAAGACAGGGTCCTGATTAAACACCTCTTTTATTTTGTTATAAGAATGCAGGACCGTGGTGTGGTCCTTCCCCCCGAAATAATTCCCGATCTCCGGAAGCGAAAGGTCGGTCAACTCGCGGCTTAGATACATGGCGATCTGACGGGGCAGGACTATCTGCCTGTTGCGGCGCCTGGTTTTTAATTCCGAGAGGGTAATCCCGAACTCTTCGGCCACGCAGCGCTGGATAAAATCCACGGTGATGAGTTTTTTCGGCTCTTTCAACAGGTCCTTTAAGACTTCTTTAGTCAGATCCAGGGTGATCGGCTTCTCTTCCAAGAGCGAATAGGCGATGGTGCGGATGAGCGCGCCCTCAAGCTCGCGGATATTGGTCTTGATGAGCTGGGCGATAAAAAAGATCGCGTCATCGTCGACATTCACCGGCTCGCGCTCGATCTTCTTTTTCAGGATCGCCACCCGCGTCTCAAAATCCGGGGGCTGGATGTCCACGGTCAGCCCCCAGCCGAAGCGTGAGATGAGCCTCTCCTCCAGGTCTTTGATCTCTTTTGGCGGCCGGTCGCTTGAAAGGATGATCTGCTTATGACTGTCGTAAAGGGCGTTGAAGGTATTGAAGAACTCTTCCTGCGAGGAGTCTTTTCCGGCGATAAAATGCACGTCGTCTACCACAAGGGCGTCGGCGCTGCGGTATTTCTGCCGGAAGGCCGGGGTGGTCTTATGCTGGATGGCGTCGATAAGTTCGTTAGTGAATCTGTCCGAGGGCACATAGCAGATGCGGATATTCGCCTTTGCTTTAAGTTTTATCTGGTGGCAGATCGCCTGCAAAAGATGGGTCTTGCCCAGGCCCACCCCGCCCCAGATGAACAAAGGATTATAAGCCTTCCCCGGCGCATCGGCTACTGCCTGAGCATAGGCGTGGGCATGGCGGTTGGAGGGCCCGACCACAAAGTTTTCGAAAGTGTAGCGGTCGTTTAGATTCAAGAAGCCGCCGCTTTGAGTCTGCGCGGCCGGTTCGGGCGCAGGGGCAGCGTGTTTTTCCTCGCCTCTTTCTTTTGCCGAGACCCCGAACTCGACCTTTACTTCGCCGCCGGACTTAGCCCGGATGGCCTCGCGGATAAGCTCCTGATAGTTCTCTTCTATCCAGTTCTTGAAGAACGCATCCGGAGCCAGGAGGCTAAGCGCATCTTTTCCCGAAGCCCGGGGTTTTAAAGGCAGGATCCAGGCGGAAAAAACGCTCTCGCCGAGGCGCTCTTTTAACGCTGCGCTGGCACGCTCCCAGATTTTTAACAGCTCATCCCCGGGTTTTGACATATTCACAGCTTATCCACATCTTGCATAAATCTGTGGAAAATGAAACATCCGATTTTAACAGAGACAAAACAGCTTGCCGATAGAAATCATACAAGAATCAAGAGGATTCGATTCGGGCAGGCGGCATTATTATACAATAAAAAGGTCCTGCGTCAAGAAAATTAACAAAAACAGCCTTGACTTGCCGCGCTAATATGTTATAATTGAAATCCACTCGCAAGCCCGGCGTTTATCGACGGGAAGGCGGGCATAGCAAGGGATCATTCCCCGGCTCAATCAAGAAGGCATAAGTGCGAGCATGAAAAAAAATCTAAAGACACCGACCAGGATTGTCGGAAAGCGAAAGATCGGCTTTCGTAAACGCATGGCTACCCGCGGCGGAAGGCGGCTGCTTAAGCGCCGGCGCCAAAAGGGAAGAAAAATACTCAGCCATTGATGCTAAAACGGATAGCACTGGCCGGGATCTGGCTTTATCAAAGGTCTTTAAGGCTTGTTTTTCCTACGGCCTGCCGCTTTACTCCCAGCTGTTCGGAGTACGCCCGGCAGGCGTTTTCCAAATATGGCTTTTGCAAGGGGTTCCTGAAGGCGGCAAAGCGGCTCCTTAGCTGCCACCCCTTTTCAGGCAAGGCCGGATATGACCCGCTAACATAATTTATGGAAAAACGTTTTATCCTATTCATTGCCTTATCTGTCTTTGTGATTCTTCTTTGGAGCTCGCTTTCTCCCAAGCAGTATCATATTGAAAATAAAGAAGTTACATCAACAAGCCCTCAGCCTGCAACCCAGACTCTCCCTACTCTTCAGCTGTCAAAGACTAATATTCCAGAGCATGCCTTAGCAGAAGCCCCCCCTTCTCAGCTGCTGGATTTTAGCCAGGGTAAGTTTACGGTGACTTTTAGCGAGCCGTTGGCTGCGATAAAAGAAATAACCTTTAAAGAGCATCAGGGAGACAGGTTTGGCTTGAGACAGGGGTTTTTGATTTCGGATCCGGAGCTCAAGTTCAGAAAAGCAAGCAGCAGCCCGGATACAATCGTCTTTGAGCACCGGGATGTGCAGAAAGCAGTCACCAAGGCCTTTGTTTTCTCTAACTCCAATTATACCATAGACTTAGAAATCAAAATTCAGAACCTCTCCCCTTCGGAGATTAAGGTAAACTTACCCCTGGTTTTAGGCGACTTTGATTTTTCCCGCCAAAACCAGAATGCAGCCTATCAGAGCATTACAGTGTCCACTCCGGAAAAGGTCCTGCATACTAATGCTCAAAAGAATCAAGATTTTGGGGCAGTAAACTTTATGGGCCTGCGCAGCCGCTATTTTTGCCTGGTGATCCAGCCGGAGAATAATCGCTATACTGGTCAGGCCAGGAAATTGAACGGTGAATTAGAAGCGATTTTGACTGGGCCGGAGATTCTGCTTAAGCCAAAAGAGCAGATTGGACAAAAGTTCAGCATATATCTTGGCCCCCAAGATTTAAAGCTGATTAATAAGATTAATCCTAGCTGGGGCGCAATTATCAACTATGGCACTTTTGACTTTATTTCCCAGATGCTTTTGCAGCTGCTGGAATTACTGCACAGAATAGTGCGTAACTGGGGTTGGGCCATTACATTGCTAAGCCTTATCGTTTTTATCTTGCTTTTGCCCCTAACTATAAAGCAATTCCGTTCGATGAAAGAAATGCAGGTCCTGCAGCCTAAAATCGAAGCCTTGCGCGAGATGTATAAGGATAATCAGCAGAAATTGCATAAAGAGACTATGCAATTGTACCGGGAACACAAGGTGAATCCTTTTGGCAGCTGCCTGGTCCCGATTTTACAGATACCTGTATTCATTGCCCTTTATCAGGCATTGATGCGCTCTATTTATTTAAAAGGAGAGAGCTTCTTCTGGATTAAAGACCTGTCACTACCGGACCAGCTCTTTACCTTACCGAGCGCTTTGCCGGTAATCGGCAAAGAAATAAATATCCTGCCCATTCTGATGGCCATCGCTATGTTTTTGCAACAGAGATTGTCCTTAGCCGGCGCTTCAGGAACAGCAAAAGAACAACAGAAGTTAATGTCCATTCTTATGCCGGTTTTATTCGGCGCCTTTTTTTATCATATGCCTGCCGGCCTGGTTTTATATTGGTTTGTCAATACCGGTTTAATGTTGATCTACCAATTGAAGGCAAATCAGGGAAAATGAAGAACAAAAGCAGTATCGAGTTTACCGGAAAGACAACAGAAGAGGCGATAAAGAAAGCGCTCAGAGAATTAAAAGTGCCGCGCGAAAAAGTAAAGATCCAGATTCTTTCTGATGAGCAGAAAGGTCTCTTTGGTATGCCCGGCGCAAAGCCGGCAAAGATCAGGGTAAGCATTCAGAAGGGTAAAGAAAGCTCTTGACAAAGCCGGGGCTTTTAGGATAATAAAAGTAGCTATTTTAACTGTGTTCCGCGTGTAACATTTTGTAAGTGATTGATACACAATGGGTAAGATAATTACAATCTGCAATCAGAAGGGCGGTACCGGTAAAACCACTACCGCCATTAATTTATCTACCTGTCTGGCCCTGGCGGGCAAGAAGGTCATGCTTATTGACCTTGATCCGCAGGCGAATGCCACTTCGGGAATCGGGATCAATAAGCACAATGTCCAGAACAGCACCTATCATATTTTGCTGGAAGAGATGGAGATCAAGGATATTCTGCAGCCCACTTCGGTGAACAATTTATTCCTGGCGCCGTCAAACCTGGATCTGACCGGGGCAGAAGTGGAATTAGTCGGAGCCCTGGGAAGAGAGTACCGCCTTAAGCGCGCGCTGGCCAAAGAAAAGGATAATTTTGATTTTATCATCATCGATTCTCCGCCGTCGCTGGGTTTATTGACCATCAATGGCTTGTGCGCCGCGGATTCGGTGCTCATCCCGGTGCAGTGCGAATATTACGCCCTGGAGGGATTGTCGCAGTTGCATAATACCGTAAAACTGGTGAAGGATAATCTGAATCCGGCGCTGGCGATCGAAGGCGTTCTCCTGACCATGGCGGATTACCGCACCAACCTGACCAAGGAAGTGATCCAGGAGGCGCGAAACCATTTTAAGGACAAGGTCTTTGCGACGGTGATCCCGCGCAATATCCGCATCACCGAAGCCCCCAGCTACGGCAAGCCGGTCGCCTTTTATGATAAGGATTCTATCGGCGCGAAAAAATACGAAGATTTCAGCAGGGAGCTGCTGGGCATTCCGGTTGATCCTTCGCCGGCAGTTCCGGAAGGAGAGCCATAATGGAGAGAAGAGCCTTGGGCAGAGGAATAAGCGCCCTGATCCCGGAGAAATCCGCAGACCAGAAAAGAGAAGAGATCCTTTACGCAGCCATTGACCTGATCCGTCCGAACCCTTTTCAGCCACGCGAAGATTTTGATACGCAGGCCATCGATGAGCTGGCGCAGTCTATCCGCGAGAAGGGCGTGATCCAGCCGCTTTTAGTGCGCAGAAAAGGCGATTACTTTGAATTGATCGCCGGAGAGCGCAGGTTGCGTGCTGCCAAGTCTTTGAATATCAAGGAGTTACCAATTCTGATTAAAAACGCCGAGGATGTAGATTCTCTGGAGCTGGCCTTGATCGAGAATATCCAGCGGCAGAATCTAAATCCCATCGAAGAGGCGCATGCTTACCAGCACCTGATGGATAAGTTTCAGATCACCCAGGAAAAGATCAGCGAGTGCATGGGCAGGGACAGGGCGACTATCGCCAACACCCTGCGTTTACTGAAGCTTCCGCACGAAATACAGCAGGAGATGAAAAAGGGGCGCATTTCCTTTGCGCACGGCCGCACGCTTTTAGAAGTGGAAGACGAAAATCATCAGCGCAGGCTCGCCCGGGAGATAGTCGCTAAAGGGCTTTCGGTAAGGGAGCTGGAGTCCCTGGTAAAAAAGCACCGGCCCAGGCCGGCCAAGAGGCATATGGCCAGGTCCGAGCACGATCCGCAGGTGATGGCGATGGAAGAGGCCCTGCAGCAGGCGCTGGCGACGAAGGTGCGCATCAGCAAGAGAAAAAAGCGCGGCCACATTTTGATAGAGTTCTATTCTCCAGAGGACCTTGAACGGATAGTCAATAAGATCCGGGGGGGTTAATTTATGAGCGAAGAATTGAAAGACCAGGCGACCCTGATCCTCATCAAGCCCGACGGGCTCAAAAAATCTTTGACAGGGAATATCCTCACCCGGCTCTCCGAGACGAAGCTTGAGATCGTGGCAGCCAAGATGGTGCGCGTCTCAAAAGAGCTGGCAGAGGAGCACTACAAACACCTTAAGGATAAGCCTTTCTTTGGGGAGCTGATCAAGTTTATCCGGGGAGAGCTGCATGACCGCAAAAAGGTGATGGCGCTGGTCTATTGGGGAGATGGGGCGATCAAAAAATGCCGGGAGCTGGCCGGAGCGACAAATCCCGAAGAGGCGGAAGCGACGAGCATCCGCGGCTCCTACGGCAGGATCACAACCGGCGGCGTGTATGAGAACGTCATCCACGTTTCCTCAGACCCCAGGGAGGCGGAGCGCGAAATAAAACTCTGGTTTACCCCCGAGGAGATCATCGTGGACCTGTATCCGACCAAAGAAGCGACGGAAAAGGAGATAAAGAAAAAAACTTGGGCCTAAAGATGAGGAGCGCCTTAAATGATTAAAAGCATGACCGGTTTCGGCAGCACCGAGCGTCAGATCCGCGGCTTGGGCAAGATCTCTGTGGAGCTAAGGAGCACCAATCATAAGTTCCTGGAGGCGGTTTTCCATCTTCCGCCGGGATTTCTTTCACTCGAGGAAAAGATCAAGGCGCTGATAGACGCAAAGCTTAAAAGGGGCCGCGTAGTCTGTGTGGTCTCGCTGCTGTCTACCCGCGTCCAGAAGGCTTATATCAACACGGGGCTAGTCGGTAATTATCTTGCTTCCCTGGAAAAATTAAAAAGTCAGTTTGATATTGCCGACGACATCAGCCTCGATGCCCTGATCCAGTTGCCCGGAGTCTTATCCCTGGAAGAACCGCGGCTGAGCGAGGTCAGGCTCTGGCCGGAATTAAAAGTGGCGATAGGAGAGGCCCTTAAGGGATTGGTAAAGATGCGTAAAGCAGAGGGAGCTGCCTTAAGCGCGTTTCTTACGCGGCAGGTAAAAGCCCTTAAGGCAGATGTCGCCTTTATCGGCCTAAGGTCAAAGAGCGCCCTGGAAGAAAAGCTTAAACTCATCCCTACCGTCGAGGAGCGCTCAAGCTTCCTTAAGGAGACGGATATTACCGAAGAGATCGAACGCCTGAAGTTCCACCTGCGCAATTTCCAGGCGAAGCTGGCCAGAGACGGCGCCGTAGGCAAGGAGCTGGATTTTATCGCCCAGGAGATGCAGCGGGAGGCGAACACCCTGGCAGCCAAGACCTTTGACGCGGCCATCTCCGGCCGGGCAGTGCAGATAAAAAGTTCCATCGAGAAGATCCGCGAGCAAGTGCAGAATATAGAGTGAGAAAAAAGATCACCCCGTTACCACGTCACAAGGTCATCAGAGAAGGGAAAATATTCGTCATTTCCGGGCCTTCGGGGTCGGGAAAGACGACGCTTTTAAAAAAGCTCTTTTTAGACCGGAGGATAGAAAGAAGGTTCGCCAAGTCCGTTTCCCTGACCACGCGGCCGAAGCGTTCGGGAGAGCGGAATAAGAAAGACTATTTCTTTGTCAGCAAGGAGGAGTTCCGCCGGCTTCTGAAGAGAGGAAAGATCCTGGAATGGACAAAGTACCTCGGTCATTATTACGCTACGCCCCGGGATCTGGTGCAGGGCAAGCTGGAAAAAGGCAGGCACGTAATCCTCTGCCTGGATATAAAGGGCGCAAAGAGCATCCGGCATATTTATCCCCTTAACAGCGTAAATATCTTCATCCTTCCGCCGTCCCTGAACGCTTTAAGGAAGAGGATCGAGGGCCGCTGCGCAAAAACCGCCAAAGAGGAGGTCTCAAGGCGCCTGGGGCTGGTGTCGGCGGAATTGTCCGCGGCGGAAAAATACGATTACCGCCTGGTAAATAAGGATCTGGAGGCGGTGGTTGAGAGCCTGAAAAAGATCATTTTAGCAAACATAAAAAAGAGGTAGGCCATGACTTATGTACCCGTAGAAAAACTCCTGGATAAGTGTAATGACTCGATTTACAAGGTGGTGATCCTCGCCTCAAAGAGGGCGCTGGAGATCGCCGAAGGCCAGCCGAAGCTGGTGGATGTCAACTCTTCGGTCAAGCCCTCTACCGCCGCGCTCTATGAGATCGCCGAAGGCAAAGTGGTCTGCAAGAAGCTGAAAGCCTAAAGATGGCTAAAGAAAAAAAGATCGTTTTAGGGGTGACGGCAAGCGTTGCCATTTACAAGGCCTGCGATATCCTGCGCCGCTTAAAAGACGAAGGCTTCTCGGTGGACGTGGTGATGACCAGGGAAGCCGAAGAGCTGGCGCGGCCACTCCTTTTTCAGAGCCTGGCAGGTAGTAAAGTCTATTCCGGAAGCCTTTTTAGCGTGCCGGAGGCCTGGGAGATCGAGCATGTTTCCCTGGCGGATAAGGCGGACCTGGTCTTAATCGCTCCGGCGACCGCCAATATTATCGCCAAGATTTCCGCCGGCATCTGCGACGACCTGCTGACCTGTGTAGTTTGCGCGACGAAGGCCAAAGTTTTGCTAGCTCCGGCGATGAATGAGAATATGTACCTGAATAAGATCAACCAGGCAAATATCGCCAGGCTGAAAGAGCTCGGTTATAAGTTTGTGGAACCAAGAAAGGGTAAGCTTGCCTGCGGCAAGGTCGGCGCCGGCTGCCTGGCAGAGGTGGAGACTATCATTAAAGAAGTAAAGAAGCTTTAGCATAATGGGTATTAAGTACAAAATAGATAATAGCTTTTTTAAGAATTGGACAAATAAAATGGCGTATGTTTTGGGATTTGTCTACGCCGATGGGAGCCTTGAAGACGCTCCTTATCTGAGGGGTAAATATTTACGCATTTGTAGCCGCGATAAAGAAATTTTGAAAAAAATAAAGACCGTTATGGGCTCCGAACACAAAATAGTAACGGTGAATTCGAGACCATGCGTAATTCGAAATCAGAGATATATTTCTAAAGAACAATATTATGTGAGAATAGGCAGCCATGAAATTTTCGATGATTTGGTAGGGTTAGGCGTGACTCCTTATAAGTCAAAGACTATAGGCATGCCCCAAGTACCGTTGAAGCTTCTTCCCGACTTTATTAGAGGCTATCTTGACGGAGACGGATGCATTAATGTTTATAAAAAGAAAAAAAGACTTTCTGTAACATTCACTTCCGGAAGCAAACTGTTTTTAGATCAGCTATCGAGGGCTATTGGCGTTACTCTGGGATTGAAGGCTCACAATGTCTTTGAAAACAAAAATGCATTTCAAATAAAGTATTCAACAAGAGAAGCAACGCCATTGTTGGCATTCTTGTATGCAGACTGCAACAGCGAATTATTTTTAGAAAGAAAACATAGTATATTTTCGGGTTTTATTGAAGATTACCCTAACTATAAAAGGTTATGTGGCGACGTACCCAAGTGGTTAAGGGAGTTGTCTGCAAAACAACTATACACCGGTTCGAGTCCGGTCGTCGCCTTAAATTAGACTATTTTCGCCGGGATGGCGAAACTGGCAAACGCACGAGACTTAAAATCTCGCGGCCGCAAGGTCTTGTGGGTTCAACTCCCTCTCCCGGCATTAAACGGTAAGTTTAAGATCAGGGCTCATAGCTCAGCTGGTTAGAGCGTTGCGTTGACATCGCAAAGGTCAGAGGTTCGACTCCTCTTGGGCCCACCAGATTTTTCCGACAAGGAAAAATCTGGTGGCACTCAAGCGAGCGTTAAACGGCCCGACAAGGGCCGTAGCGAGCGGAGTGCATATCACAAATAAATTCCGACAAGGAAAAATCTGGTGGCACTAAAGCGAGCGTAGTGCATACACCAAAATAAAATTTTTCAAATAAAACTATGAATCTTGACACCCTCAGACACTCCTGTTCACACGTGATGGCACAGGCGGTAAAAGAGCTCTGGCCGGAGGTAAAACTGGGTATCGGCCCGGCGATCGAAGACGGCTTTTACTATGACTTCGATAAAAGGGAGCCTTTTACCGACGAGGATCTGGTTGCGATTGAAAAAAAGATGCAGCAGATCATCGCTAAGAACGAACCCTTTATCCGGCAGGAACTTTCTAAAGAAGAGGCGCTTGAGCTCTTTAAAAAATCAGGCGAGATTTACAAGGAAGAATTGATCCATGAAATTCCCGAAGAGAGGATCTCCATTTATAGAACCGGAGAGGGCTTCTTTGACCTCTGCCGCGGGCCGCATGTAGAGTCAACCGGACAGATCAAGGCCTTTAAACTGCTTTCGGTAGCCGGCGCCTACTGGCACGGCATTGAAACCAATCCCATGCTGCAGCGGATCTACGGCACCTGCTTTGAGATGCGCAAGGAATTAGATGACTATCTTGGGAACCTCGAAGAAGCGAAAAAGCGCGACCACCGGAAACTCGGGCCCGCATTAGGGCTCTTTGACGTCTACCATGAAGAAGCCGGCGCAGGGCTGGTCTTTTATCACCCCAAGGGCGCCCTGCTGCGTAAATCAATCGAGGATTATGAGAAAGAAGAGCACTTAAAGCGCGGGTATCAGATGGTGATCACCCCGCACATTGCTCTGGCCGGGCTTTGGAAAACCAGCGGGCACTGGGACTATTACCGCGAGAATATGTATAGCTTTGCAATCGACGAAAAGGACTTTGTCTTAAAGCCGATGAACTGCCCGGGCCATATCTTGATCTACAAATCCAGGTTGCGCAGCTACAAGGACTTACCTATCAGATATTTTGAGCTGGGCACAGTCTACCGCCACGAAAAGGCCGGGGTCTTGCACGGGTTATTGCGCGTGCGCGGTTTTACCCAGGATGACGCGCATATATTCTGCCTCCCCGAACAGCTGGGAGAAGAGATCAAGCGGATCATCGATTTTGTCTTTGATACCATGAAGGATTTCGGTTTTGAAGATTTAGGCATAGAGCTGAGCACCCGTCCGGAAAAATACATCGGCTCGGATGAAGACTGGCAAAGAGCCACGGCTGCCTTAGAGGCTGCCTTAAAAGAAAAGGGCTTAAGCTACGATGTCAACATCGGCGAGGGCGCATTCTACGGCCCCAAGATCGATATCAAGCTCAAAGACGCCCTGAAAAGAAAATGGCAGTGCGCTACCATCCAGTGTGATTTTGCCCTGCCCAAAAGATTCAACCTTGCCTATATAGATAGCGACGGCAAAGAGAAGCAGCCGATCATGCTCCACCGGGTATTACTGGGGAGCTTAGAGCGTTTTATCGGCGCGCTCATCGAGCATTATAACGGCGAGCTGCCTTTATGGCTTTCGCCTGAGCAGGTCATGGTGATTCCGATAAAAGAGGCCCTGAATGATTACGCCCTGAAAGTTAAAGATGCGCTGGAAGAGAACGGCATCCGCGTTGCCCTCGACAATACCAACGAGACGCTGAATAAGCGCATCCGCAATGCCGAGATAGAAAAGATCCCCTATAGCATTATCGTCGGAGAGCGCGAGGAAAAGACCGGTGCGGTCGCGGTAAGGAAAAAGGGCGAAGGCGACCTTGGTGCGTTGCCGGTAGAGGAGTTTATAAAAAAGATAAAAGAAGAAATAGGAAGCAGAATTTAACATTTAACCCGGAGGTGGGCTATTAAAAAGTTCGTCCGCATAAACGAAAGGATCCGCGTGGCACAGGTAAGGCTCATCGGTCCGGACGGAAACCAGTTAGGCGTGGTACCCATTCAGAAGGCGCTGGATCTGGCCAATCAATATGACCTGGACCTGGTAGAGGTGGCACCTACGGCTTTGCCGCCGGTATGCCGCATCATCGATTACAGCAAGTTCAAGTATGACCAGGAAAAGAAGGAGCGCGAGGCCAAGAAGCACCAGCATCAAAGCAAACTCAAGGAGATCCGCCTGAAACCCAACATCGACGACCACGACTACGAGACGAAGCTTAAACAGGCGATCACTTTTTTGAAAAAGAAGGATAAGGTAAAGGTGAGCCTCTTTTTCCGGGGCCGCCAGATGGAGCATATGGATTTAGGCAGGAAGATCATCGATAAGTTCATCGCCGATACCCAGCTTGACGGCCAGCTTGAGAAAGAGCCGTCCCTGGAAGGCCGGATCATCAGCATGGTGATCTCACCGAAATAGATATTTGTCAAATCAACAAGAACGGAGCAGATAAAGATGCCAAAGCTAAAGACCAAAAAAGGCGTAGCTAAGAGATTTAAACTGACCAAGAAGAAAAAGATCGTCTTTCATCCCGGGGGCAAGAGCCACCTGGGCACCGCCAAGGAATCGGAGCGGATCAGGAAGATGAGAAAGGCAGCCACCTTAAAAAACAAGAAAGCGGTAAAATATCTTAAGCGCCTGCTGCCCTACGCTTAAGGCGTAAGTTAATAAGAAAAGGAGCGATAACGAATGACAAAGATCAAACACAGCGTAGCAACGCGAAGAAGAAAGACCAGGACCCTCAAAGCGGCCAAAGGCTACTGGGGCGACCGGAGCAAGCAGTACCAGCAGGCAAGGAGGGCGCTCATGCATGCGCTGGTCTACGCCTACCGGGACCGCAAGAACAGGAAGAGGGAGTTCCGCAGGCTCTGGATCAGCCGCATCAACGCCGCCTGCCGCTTAAGCGGGATCACCTACAGCCGTTTTATCAACGGGCTCAAGAGCGCCAAGGTCACTATCGACCGCAAGATCCTCGCCGACCTGGCAGTGAGGGATGCCAAGGCATTCGAAAAGCTGGTAGAGCTTGCCAAGGCGCGTTAATCCCGGTTAACGAGGGGGAAAAATATGTATGTCATAATCGTTGGTTGCGGAAGGGTCGGTTCAGAACTGGCAAAACTCCTTTCTAACGAAGGCCACAACGTGGTGATTATCGACAAGAGCCCTGCTTCTTTTGAACGCCTGGGGGGCGCGTTCAACGGCCTGACTATGGTCGGTAACGGTTTTGACCTGGCGTTATTAAAGCAGGTAGGCATTGAAAAGGCGGATGCCTTCTGTGCCGTGACAAACGGCGACAATACCAATCTCATCTCCGCCCAGGTCGCCAAGAAGATCTTCAAAGTCCCCAAGGTGCTGGCGCGCGTCTACGATCCGCAGCGGGCGCACATCTACGCCGCACTCGGCCTTGACATCATCAGCGGCACCCTCCTTTTTGCCTCGATGTTGCGCGATAAGATCATCGAGAGCCGCTTCTCAAGCTACCTCATCGAGACCAAAGAGTTAGGGGTAATCGAGATCGATGTGGAGGCCGGCCTTGCGGGCAAGAAGATCGCTGAACTGAATATCCCGGGAGAGTTTCTGGTCGTAGCCCTGCGCAGGCTTGAAGGCGTGACTATCCCGGATGCCGGGATTACGCTTAAGCCGAAAGATACGCTGATGGCCGTGGTCAAGGTAGCTTTCTTAGAGAAGATCCGGCAGAAGTTCAATATCGTTTAGACATCCCATGAAGAGAATAATAAGGATGTCTGATTACAATGATTAAAAAGCAGATTACAGAGATTAAGGACAGAGATCCTCTTACAGAGCGCATAATAGCCTGTTCTTATAAAGTGCATAGCGAACTGGGGCCTGGATTCAACGAGAATATCTACCACAATGCCCTAGAAGTAGCTTTGAAACAGCAAGGCTTAAGATATCAAACTCAGGGAAGCTTTGGAGTTTCATACCAGGGTAACGATGTCGGCAGATTTAAATTGGACTTAATCGTTGAAGATAAGATAGTAGTAGAAGTTAAGGCCCTGACAGGAAGTGTTCCTACTATCTTTGAATCACAAGTTTTATCCTACTTAAAAGCATCGGGATATAAGACCGGACTATTAGTAAACTTTGGCAATAGAAGTTGTCAGGTAAGGAGATTAATGGTTTAATCTCTGAAATCTGAAATAATCTGTGTAATCAGGTATAATCCATAATTTACTTGCAAGATTATACCAGGAGAGGCATATGTACATTATTATTGTGGGCGCAGGCAAGGTAGGTTATTTCCTGGCCAAGCGGCTCTGCCAGGGAAGGCATACGGTCAGCATCATCGAGAAAGACAAGCTTATCTGCGAAGAGATCGCCCGGGAACTGGAGGTGCTGGTGATCAACGGCGACGGCTGCGACCCGCGGATCCTGCAGGAGGCCGGCATTGAGCGCGCAGACGTTTTATCCGCGGTCACCGGAGAGGACGAAGACAATCTGATCATCTGCCAACTGGCCAAGGAGAGGTTCGGCCTGCGGCGTACCGTCGGGCGCGTGAACAACCCGGACAATGAGCACACCTTTGCGGAGCTGGGCATCGACGTGCCGGTCAACTCCACCAACATCATCGCCAAGATCATCGAGGAGGAGGTCTCTTTCTCGGATTTTGTGAACCTCATGAGCTTTAAGCGGGGAAAGCTGGCCATCGTGCGCGTTGACCTGCCGGAAGATTCTCCGGTGATCAATAAAGAGGTAAGGCAAATCGAGCTTCCGCCAGATTCGGTCCTGGTCTCCATCGTGCGCGGGGAAGAGGTGATCGTGCCTAAAGGGACCACGGTCTTAAAGACCGGGGATGATGTGGTGGCCCTGACCCTGGTCGGCAATGAGCCGCAGTTATTGGAGCTTTTGGCGGGAAAACTATAAATGAAGATCAATCTGCCGGTAAATATAATTTTAGGCATTGCCACGGAACTCTTATACGCGCTTTGTATTATTCTGGCAGCCTATTTTGTCTGCCTATTTTTTGCCATTATTTAGAAAATGATCCTCAAGCCCCGACTCGAAGAGATAAAGATTATCGGCTATTATTTAGGCAGGATCATCCTCGGCTTAAGCCTTACCATGCTTATCCCGCTCGTCCTCGGCCTGGCCGCCGGGGAAGTGAATCCGGCCGTGGATTTTATCCTGGGCCTTGAGGTGAGCCTGCTCTGCGGTTTTATCCTGACCCGCCTCTGTTTTACGGATAAGGAGATGAGCTGGATGCAGGGCATGATCGTAGTCAGCCTCTCATGGGTTGCGGCCATGCTTTTTGGAGCGGTGCCGCTTTATTTAAGCGGCCACTGGAAGTCGTATCTGGACGCCTGCTTTGACGCCATGTCCGGTTTTGCCACTACCGGCCTTACCCTGGTGCAGAACCTGGACCACATGTCTTACAGCCATAACCTCTGGCGCCACCTGACCATGTTTATCGGCGGCCAGGGGATCGTCGTGGTCGCCATCGCCCTTTTTGTCAAGGGCAGCGGCGCCTTTAAGATCTACGTAGGCGAGGCGCGCGATGAAAAGATCCTGCCCAATGTGCTGCACACCGCCCGTTTTATCTGGCTCTTAAGCATCACATACCTGGTCTTGGGCACCCTGGCCCTGGGCATAACCGGGCTGCTCGGCGGCATGAAACCGGCTAATGCCTTTTTCCACGGCGCCTGCATTTTCATGGCCGCCTTTGATACCGGAGGTTTTGCCCCGCAGTCGCAGAGCATCCTTTATTACCATAGCCTGGCCTTTGAGGTCTTCACCGTGGTTTTAATGGTCCTCGGCGCGATAAACTTCAGGCTGCATTATCATGTCTGGATGGGCAACCGCCGCGAGATCGTCAAGAACATCGAGACAGTGGGCCTCTTTATCACCATCCTGGTCACCTTTATGATCACGGCAGTGGGGCTCTTTCGCATGGATACCTATCCCTATGCCTTATCGCTCTTTCGTAAAGGCTTTTATCAACTGGTCTCCGGCCACACCGGGACCGGTTTCCAGACGATCTACGCAGCACAGTTCATCAATGAGTGGAGCCACCTAAGCCTTACAGGCGTGATCTGTGCCATGGCCATGGGGGGCGCGGTCTGTTCCACTACCGGCGCGATCAAGATGCTGCGCCTGGGGATCGTGGTCAAGGCACTGCTGGAAGATATCAAGCGCATCATTCTGCCCCAGGGGGCCATCGTGGTGAAGAAGTTCCACCATATCCGGGAAGTCTTCATGGAGGATAAGCTGGCGAGGGCTGCGCTTTTGATCACCCTATGTTATATCGTGCTTTACGGCCTGGGGGCGCTAGCCGGGATGTTTTTCGGCTATCCCTTAGTGGATTCCCTGTTTGAGTCCACCTCTGCCGCGGCAAACGTGGGGTTATCCTGCGGGATCACCTCTGTCTCCATGCCGACAGCGCTAAAGATCACCTATATCTTTCAGATGTGGGCAGGCCGCCTTGAGTTCATGTCTATCTTTACCCTGATCGGATTCTTTGTGGCAATAGTGCGGGGCAGGCGCTGATGAAAAAGACACCCTTTTTCTATCTGACAGTTATCAGCCTTTTATTGTTTTCCTCTTTTTGTTCTGCCCAGCCTGTCTCAAGCAGCGAGTTGATCAAAAACGCCAAAGGCTATGACGGCAAAGCAGTGACTTTTTCCGGCGAGGTCATCGGCGACATCATGGAGCGCGGCCAGTCCGCCTGGATCAGTGTCCACGACGGATTAAATGCCATCGGCATCTGGATAAGCAAGCCTCTGCTTAAGGACATCGCCTACACCGGAAGCTATAAATCTATCGGAGACGCGGTAGAGATCACCGGCACCTTCCATCGCGCCTGCCCCGCACACGGGGGGGACCTGGATATTCATGCGCTGGCCCTGCGCAAGGTCGCATCCGGCAGGCTCCTCCAGGAGCGGCCGAATCCGGCAAAGAGGGGCCTGGCGATAATTTTATTGGGGACATTGATCATTGTATGGATATTAATGAGATTCTTGCACAAGTAGACGCCGAGATCCGGGACATAGGCACAAGAGAAGGCCTTGAGGAGTTCCGGGTAAAGTACCTGGGCAGAAAAGGGATAGTCGCCCAGCTTACCGGCTCCATTCCTACCCTGCCTGTCGAAGAGCGCGGCCGCTTCGGCCAGCAGGTGAACGCCCTTAAGAATAAGCTCTCCTGCCTCATTCGGGAAAAGGAGAAGTCCTTGGCCGACTCAGGGACAAAGGCCGCCTCCGGGGAGGAGGATTTAGGCATGCCGGGCATTGCCCAGGAGCTCGGGCACTTGCATCCGGTGACCCAGATCATCACCCGGATTTGCGACATCTTCATGCGCATGGGCTTTGCCGTGGTCGAAGGCCCGGAGATAGAGAACGAGTACAATAATTTTACCGGTTTAAACATCCCGCTGGAACACCCGTCGCGGGATGTCTTTGATACCTTCTATTTAAAAGGGGGAGAAAAATTATTGTTGCGCAGCCACACCTCGCCCGTGCAGATCCGGGTGATGCAGAAGCAAAAGCCGCCTTTGGCAGTAGTGGTCCCGGGCAGGGTCTACCGTCCCGACGCCGTGGACGCCTCGCATTCTTTTATGTTCCATCAGATCGAAGGGTTCCTGGTGGACAAGGGGATCAGGTTCTCTGACCTGAAAGGGATCCTGGAGGCCTTTGCCAGGGCAGTCTTCGGAGAAGAGATCAAGATGCGCTTCCGGCCGCACTTTTTTCCATTTACCGAGCCGTCGGCAGAAGTGGATATCTCCTGCATCATCTGTAAAGGCAAGGGCTGCTCGGTCTGCGGCAGAAAAGGCTGGCTTGAGATCCTGGGCAGCGGCATGATCCACCCCAATGTCTTTAAGCACGTCGGCATTGACCCTGAGGTTTATACCGGATTTGCCTTCGGAATGGGGGTTGAACGCATTGCCATGCTTAAATACGGCATTAACGACATCCGTTTATTCTTTGAGAACGATTTAAGATTCCTAAAACAATTCTAAGATGAAGTTTACCTACAATTGGCTGAAAGATTTCGTGGAGATTAAGATTACGCCTGAGGAGCTGGCGCATAAACTCACCATGGCCGGGCTTGAAGTCACTTCTCTTAAAGCCGAAAGCGGAGATTTTGTCTTTGAGGCAGAAGTCACTTCCAACCGTCCGGACTGGCTCTCTATCATCGGCATTGCGCACGAAGTAGCGGCGCTCACCGGCAGGAGACTGAAAAAACAGCAGCCGCAGGGACTAAAGGCTGCGAAGTCAGGGCAGAAGCCGGTCTCAATTAGAATTGAAGATAAAAAGGATTGCCCCTTATATACCGCAAAAATCATCCGTGAAGCAATGGTCGGGCCGTCGCCGGACTGGCTAAGAAAGAGGCTTGAGCTGATCGGCTGCCGCAGCATTAATAACGTCGTGGACATCACTAATTACATCTTATTCACCTATGGCGAGCCACTTCACGCCTTCGACCTAGATAAGATAGTTCTACAGTTCTATAGTTCTAAAGCTCTTCAGTTAGGCAAAGAGAGTAGAGGGCCTTTAGAAATACTTGTCAGAAGGGCCGAAGAAAAAGAGGAAATAGTTACAATCGACGGGGTTAAACGTGTTTTAGACAAAGATATTTTACTCATTGCTTCCCGAACCAAAGAACCAAAGAACCAGAGAACCATAGAACAGTCTATGCCGGTGGCGATTGCCGGAGTTATGGGCGGTAAAGATACGGAAGTGACCGCAGCTACCAAGAACATCCTTTTAGAAGCAGCAATCTTTAATCCGGTGACCGTGCGCCGGAGCAGGCAGAGATCTGGGCTATCCACAGATTCTTCTTATCGCTTTGAGCGGGGCGTGGATACAGATACCGTCCTTGCCGCATCAAGCGCCGCCGCCGGCCTGATCCTGAAACTCTGCGGGGGGAAATTGGCTCTTGCGCGAAGCGCAGGGATGAGCCTGCAAAAAAAGAGAGGCATCGACCTGGATACGTGCCGGCTTAACGGGGCCTTGGGAGCAAAAATACCTTCTTTAAAAATCAGGAAAATCCTGGAGAGCCTGGGATTTAAAGTAAAAGCAAAAGGCAAAGACAGCTTTAGCGTGACAGTGCCCAGTCAGCGCCAGGATGTGCTTTCAGAAATTGACCTGGTGGAAGAGGTGGCCCGGATTTACGGCTTTGAAAATATCCCGACAAGCGATCCGGCATTAGCGGCGCAACTTAAGGACAACCGCACCAGAGACCTGGTTGCGCAGGTGAGGGAGACCCTGGCCGGATTAGGCTTAAATGAAGCGATCACCTACAGCCTGGTGGACCGTGAATCCCTGGCCGGTTTTTCCGGAGAAACAACGCTTGAGATCCTGAATCCTTTAAGCCAGGACCAGGAGGTCTTAAGGCCGACCCTTGCTTTAAGCCTGGCCAAAGCAATAAGCTTCAACCTGAATCAGAAACAGGAATACGTGAATCTTTTTGAAGTCGCAAACCTCTTTTTAAGTGCCTCGGGCAAGCCCAGAGAGGAGTTATATCTGGGAATAGCGCTCTGCGGAACAAGGGAGCTCTTTCTTGAGCAGGGCCTGGTAAGAGAAGAGGCAGGGCTCCTGCATCTGAAAGGGATCATAGAGACGCTTTTTTGCCGCCTTGGGGTAAAGGGCCACAGTTTTAAGGCAGGCAGAGGCCCGGCAGCCCTCGATATTTACGTCGGGGACAAGCATATCGGCAGGATGCTGAAACTGCCCGCAGACTTAAAGGCAAGGTTAGACATCAAGAATAAGGAGGCCTTTCTTTTAGAGATATCCCTGGAGAGGCTCTTTGGCTTTGCGCCGACGGAAAAGAGGCTTACTCCCTTACCTAAATATCCCGGGATCACCCGCGACATCAGCTTTATCCTGAAAGAGGATATTGCGGTAGAGGAGGTCCTAGGGGCGGTACGCGACCAGGCAAAGCCGCTGTTAGCGCAGGTGCGCATAGCCGATTATTATAAAGGTAAGCAGATCCCCGGGGGTTTCCGGGGCCTGACCCTTTCCTGTATTTACCGCTCTCCGGAACGGACCCTGACCGAGGCAGAGGTCGCGCCGCTACAGGCGGCGATCAGCGCCCTTCTGACCGAACGCTTCGGCGCCAGGATCAGGTAATTTTTTAACCCGTTCACAGGCAACGGGATTGACTTCTCCTTTAATATGTGCTATACTAATAATGCCAGTAAAGATCGCTCTTATAAAATCCCTGCGGTGCGCGTTGGAAATTTGATAATTTTTGAACCAACACACTTATCAAGGGAGCCCGGATTCTTCGGACGCCTCGCGTCCAAGAGAGGGCACCCACCTGTAACCAGATGGTTCAGATGATCGTTCCAACGGCACATTGCGGGGATTTTATTTTGCCCGTTGTTAGTTCAAGCAAAATACTCCGAGCCCGTATTTGGGCGAGGAGCTAATCCATAAATCTTTATGCCCCTTCAACCCACCGACCTCTTCCAAGAGGAGCAAAAATCTAAGAGCAAAGACGCGCCCCTTGCCGTGCGCATGCGTCCGGCTACCCTGGAGGAATTTGCAGGGCAGTCGCACATCCTGGGAAAGGGTAAGCTCCTGCGCCGCGCCATCGAGGCTGACCGGCTCAGCTCCCTGATCCTTTACGGCCCCCCGGGCTGCGGAAAGACCTCTCTTGCCTGGTGCATTGCTAGTGTCACCCGCAGCTTCTATGTGGCGATCAATGCCACGACCTCTAATGTCGAAGAGTTGCGCAAGGCCATTGCCAGCGCCAAGGTAAAGTTCGCCAATACGCAAAAAAGGACCATCCTTTTTATCGACGAGATACACCGTTTCAACAAGGCGCAGCAGGACGTGCTCCTGCCGGACGTGGAAGAGGGCAATCCCATCCTGATCGGCGCCACCGTGCACAACCCTTATTTTTCCCTCGCTTCGCCGCTGGTCTCGCGCTCCCTGGTCTGCGAATTAAAGGCGCTTAAAGAAGATGAGGTCGCCGCGATACTGGCTATGGCGCTGAAAGACAGGGCGCGCGGCTTCGGGGACCTGAAAGTTAAAATCGACAAAAGAGCTTTGTCCTTTTTAGCCAAGAGCTGCGAAGGCGACGCGCGCAGGGCCCTGAATGCCCTGGAAGTAGGCGTATTGACCAGCCCTAAGACCAAGGACGGGACGGTCGATTTTACTCTGGAGGTAGCTCAGGAGTCTATCCAGAAAAAGGCGGTAGTCTATGACCATGACGAAGACGCGCATTACGATACCGCCTCAGCCTTCATTAAGTCCATGCGCGGCTCAGACCCGGACGCGGCTATCTACTGGATGGCCAAGATGCTTTATGCCGGGGAGGATCCGCGTTTTATCGCCAGGAGGATCTGCATCCTGGCTGCCGAGGATGTAGGCAATGCCGATCCGCTGGCCCTGGTCCTGGCAAACGCGGCTTTGCAGATCTGTGAGTTCGTAGGCATGCCTGAGGCGCGCATCGCGCTTGCCCAGGCCTGCATTTATGTCTCCTGCGCCCCCAAGTCCAATGCCAGTTACCTGGCCATTGACAAGGCGCTTTCTGACATAGAGAACAAGCGCGTCCAGGAGGTGCCGGACCATCTCAAGGATACGCACGCGGATGCCGAAGGCCTGGGGCACGGCGAGGGCTATAAATATGCCCACGATTTTCCGGGGCATTTCGTGAAACAGAAGTATACCCGCAGGAAAGTGCATTATTACGAGCCGGCGGAGATAGGATACGAGGCGAAGATCAAACAGAGAATGGAGAAGATAAAGAAAGAGATAAGCAATCCCGCCTCATAAGCGCCGCAAAATTTCACTGGCGGGAAGCGCCGTGAAATTTCGCGGCATTCGGCGGGTAAATTCGCAGACGCCAAGAGCAAGTAAACGAGGTGGCTACACTTTACGTTCGCTCGTTTCCCTCGCTCCGTAAAGTGTCTGCTCATTTAAAGGAGGGTAGAGATGAAACAGCTATTTGCAATAATCCTTTGCCTGTGCGTCCCGCTAGCTATGTGCGGTTGTCAGGATGCCAAGACGCGCGCAGCCGAAGGCGCGATCATCGGCACGGTCCTGGGCGCAGGCGCAGGATACGTGATCGGTAAACAGTCAGGCCACGGCGCAGAAGGCGCAGGCATAGGCGCTGCAGTCGGCGCGCTTGGCGGAGCAGCTGTAGGCAGCCAGATCAATAAGCCGGGAACCCAGCAATCCCAGGCTACCACCAACCAGATGACCATTCAGCAGATCGTGGATATGACCAGGCAGGGAGTGAATGAAGCGGTGATCATCGACCGCATCCGGCTTTCCGGCTCTAAGTTCAATCTCACTTCCGCGGATATCGATTACCTGAAACAGCAGGGCGTGGGAGAGGCAGTGATCCAGGCCATGCAGGTAAAGTAACCGTGCAGGAAAACAGAGGTTATCAGAGATTTGCCCTGGAAGGAGAGGTGCGCCTTAAGCAGGTCGACGGCGCAACCTCTTCATTCAAGGCGTTTCTGGACAATATGAGTTTCAGCGGCTTTGCCATGTATTCCACAGAGGAGCTCAAAGTCGGCAGCCTGGTTGAGTTTGAGCTGGTCACTCCGCTGCTGGATGAGTATCTGCCCGGCAGAGGAAAAGTGCGGCATATGACCCTGCCGAATAAATATACGGCAAAGATATTTACTTTCGGCGTCGAGTTCACCGAAGTCAACCAGGACAAGGTGACTTATATTTTAAAGCGGCAGGAGCAGAGGCTGGCCAAAGACAAAATAAAGAATAAACCCCAAAGCAACCCCTTGGATTTTATACCCTACTAATTCCTAGATGTCTCCCCTGATGATTTTTATCCTCACCGCAGCGGTCTTCATGATCTTTTATGCTCTCTACAGCATCTTTTCTCCCGAACCCGGAGAGAAGCCGAAGAAAAAGCCGCCGGCTTCCAATATCGCCACTGATTTTGCCTACCGCGACCAGAAGATCTACCAGCTGGAAGCGCAGCTGGCCACCCTCAACAAAGAGCTCGAAGTAGCCAGGGCAGGCAATGCCGTACTGCAAAAAGAGCTTGCCGCAGCGGAAGAAAAAGAGTTGCAACTTCAGGAGGAGTTCCGCCGGCGCCAGGACTGGGTCCGGAAGAGCGAGGAGATGCTGGACAGGGAGAAGTCAGACACCCTCTCCCTAAAAGAGAAGTTCATCCTTAAGGAAAAGGAGCTTCAGGAGGCCTTTGCCAAGAATGTTGACCTGAACCGTCAGGTCAGGGAGGTGAATGAACGCCTGGTTGCCCTTGAGCAGGAGCTGCGCCAGAGGCAGGAGAACATCGAGGCAAACAAGCATTATATCGAACGCCTGAAAGAAGAAATTAAAACGCACTTGGGCACGATCGCGGATTTTAAGCGTAAAGAAGGCATCTCCGACTGGGTGCCGAAACAGGAGTTCGCCAAGCTGAACGAAGAATACACGGCATTAGAAAACGAGCTGGAACAGAAGGAAGAGAGGATAAGGCTCCTTACTGATGAGATCATTCAGCTAAACCATAAATTAGGGGCCCGTCCGCAGGAGGCGCCGATGCCGCCGGAAGCGGCCCTGCCCGAGAGCCGGTCGGAAGCATTACCTCCGGCCCAGGAGGCGGCGCAAGAAGTTTCTCCGGAAGCAGCCCCTCCGGAAAAGGCACCGGGAGAGGCAGCGCCGGAAAAGAAAGAAGAGCGCAGCCTGCCTGTCCCGCGCATTGCATTAGAAAAGGTAAGGAATATTGGCATCATGGCGCACATCGACGCCGGAAAGACCACCCTTACCGAGCGCATCCTCTTCTACACCGGGAAATCCTACAAGATCGGCGAGGTGCACGAGGGAAAGGCGACCATGGACTGGATGAAGCAGGAGCAGGAGCGCGGCATCACTATCACCGCCGCTGCCACCACCTGTTTCTGGAGGGAGCACCGCATCAATATCATCGATACCCCGGGCCATGTGGATTTTACCGTAGAGGTCGAGCGTTCTTTAAGGGTCCTGGATGCGGCGGTGGCGGTCTTCTGCGCGGTAGGAGGGGTAGAGCCGCAGTCAGAGACGGTCTGGCACCAGTCCAATAAATACAATGTGCCCAAGATCGCCTTTATCAATAAGATGGACCGCACAGGCGCCGATTTCTTTGCGGTCTTAAAAAGTATCGAGCAGATCCTGCAGGCCAACACCGTGCCCCTGGTGATCCCCTTAGGCAGCGAAAGCAACTTCCGGGGGGTGATCGACCTTCTGGAGATGAAGGCCTATATCTACCAGGAAGAGGCCATGGGCAGGGAGTTCGGCATCGAAGAAATACCGCAAGATTACGCGGAGGTCGCAGAGCGCTACCGCCACATCATGGTGGAGAAGGCCTGTGCCTTTGATGAGAGCCTAACCCATAAGTTCTTAGAGAATGAAGCATTGATTACCCGGGATGAACTCATTCAGGCGATCCGGGCCGGCACGCTCAGCAATAAGATGGTCCCGGTACTCTGCGGCGCGGCCTTTAAAAATAAGGGCATCCAGAAGCTCCTGGACGCAGTGACCCTCTTTTTCCCGTCGCCGCTTGACTTGCCTCCGGTAAAAGGGCATGACCCGGATGACCCGGAAAAGGTCATCGAGCGCAGGCCCGACTTCAAGGAACCGCTGACCGCTCTTGCCTTTAAAGTGCAGGCTGACCCGCACATGGGCAAACTCGTCTATGCCCGGATCTATTCCGGCATCATGGAGAGTGGCTCAAACGTCTTAAATACAGTCAAAGATAAAAAAGAGCGCATTGCCCGTATTGTCCAGATGCACGCCAACCAGCGCGAGAACATCGAATACGCCTTTGCCGGCGATATTGTGGCTCTGATCGGCCTGGACCATACTGTCACCGGCCATACGCTCTCTGACCCCGAAGACCCCATAATCTTAGAGGCGATGCAGTTTCCTACTCCGGTAGTCTCTCTAAGCATTGCGCCCAAGAGCCGGCAGGATCAGGATAAGCTGGGCAGGGCCCTGGCGCGGCTGGCTGAAGAAGACCCTACTTTTCAGGTCAAGGCGGATGAGGAGACCAAAGAGACGATCCTTACCGGAATGGGAGAGTTGCATCTTGAGATCATTGTAGACAGGCTTAAGACCGAGTTCGGAGTGGAGGCGATCGTGGGCCAGCCTAAGGTAGCTTTCCGCGAGACGATCCTTAAGTCGGCAAGCTGCGAAGGCAAATACATCCGTCAGACCGGCGGCCGCGGCCAGTACGGTCATGTAGTGATGGAGGTTTCACCGGCAGCGGCAGGCGAAGGATTCCAGTTCGTCAACAGCATCAAGGGCGGGGCGATCCCCGCTTCATTCATTCCGGCAGTGGAGAAGGGGATCGTGGAGGCGATGGATAAAGGAGTCTATGCCGGGTATCCGGTAGTGGATGTAAAGGTGGACCTCATCGACGGCTCTTTCCACGAAGTGGACTCATCGGAACTCGCTTTTAAAATGGCAGGCAGTATTGGTTTTAAAGAAGGCTTTCTTAAGGCTGAGCCCGTACTTCTTGAGCCGTACATGTCTTTGGAGGTGACTACGCCCGAGGAATATGTGAACAGCGTCGTCGGCTACATCTGCTCCCGCCGCGGCAAGATCCTGAATATCGATGCCAAAGGGGTTCAAAAGATCGTCTCGGCCGAGGTCCCGCTATCTGAGATGTTCGGCTATGCTACAGCCTTTCGTTCCCTTTCAAGCGGTCGGGCAAATGCCACCATGGAGTTTGACAAATACCAGCAGGTGCCGGCTGAGATCGCCTCAAAGATCATCGAGGAGCGCAAAAAGCAGGCTGAACAGGGTCCATAGAAAGGAAGGGTTCTGATGAAAAATATTTTGATTCCGGTCTTAGCAATTTTATTAACTACAGGAGGAATATCGGCAATGGCTGAACAAATAGCGGTCTTAGAGACTAATCAGGGCACCATCGAAATAAGGCTTAGATCCGATATCGCGCCTAAGGCGTGCGAGAATTTTACCAAGCTCATTGAGAAAGGTTATTACAATGGTATAACTTTTCACCGCGTGATCAAGGGTTTCATGATCCAGGGAGGAGACCCTACCGGGACCGGCAGGGGAGGCTCATCCATCTGGGGTAAGCCGTTTATTGATGAGGTAAGGCAGGATGCCGCCTTTGATAAGCCCGGTCTCCTGGCCATGGCTAATGCCGGGCCCAACACTAACGGCAGCCAGTTTTTCATCACCTGCGCCCCCACGCCGTGGCTGAATATGCGCCACACCATTTTCGGCGAAGTCACATCAGGCTATGGCGTGGTGGAAAAAATCGAAAATACGCCTGTGGATGCCCTTGGCAAGCCGCTTGAAACACAGAAGACCGTCAGGGCCTATATAAAAAGCTCACCCTAAAGCCCCATCTTACTTTAGCCTTGTCCTATCCGCGAAAGCGTGATAAAATCTAACGTATCAAGGAGTCCATATGATTATTACAGAGCTAAAACCCTTTGCCGAGATTATAGATAGCCTGAAGGATTTTAATAATATATTCCTTATCGGCTGCGGCGAGTGTGCGACCACCTGTAAGACCGGCGGAGAGGAAGAGATCCTGAAATTAAAGCAGTCCCTGGAAGAGAAGGGCAAGGCCGTAGTCGGCTTCTGTATTCCCTCTGCGCCCTGCGTCGCCAGCCAGGTAAAGACAGAGCTGGCCAAGAATATGAAGGCCTTAAAGAGTGCAGATGCTATCCTGGTCCTGGCCTGCGGCCTGGGGGTGCAGTCAGTAAAGGATAATGATAGATTGGGCCGCAAGATCCAGCCTGCCTTAAACACCATGTTTGGCGCAGTGATGGACGCGGCAGGCAACTTTTATGAAAAGTGCTCCCTGTGCGGAGAATGTGTCCTGGATATCACCGAAGGAATATGCCCGATCACCCTTTGCCCCAAGGGGCTCTTAAATGGTCCCTGCGGCGGAGTGGATCGCGGCAAGTGCGAGACGGATAAGGAAAAGGATTGCGCCTGGGTCTTGATTTATAAGGAATCAGAGAAAAAGAAGGGGCTTGCGAAATTAAAAGAGATCCAGAAACCGAAGGATTTCAAAAAGACGACTAAACCGCATAAACTTACTTTGGAAAAAAATGGCTGACCGGCTTCCCTATAGCGAAAAAGTAATGGACCACTTCCAAAACCCCAGAAACGTGGGTGAGATCCCCGACGCAAGCGGGGTCGGCACCGTCGGAAATCCCATCTGCGGCGACGTGATGAAGATGTTCCTGAAGATCGAGAATAACGTGATCGTAGACGCAAAGTTCAAGACCTTCGGCTGCGGGGCTGCAGTCGCCACCAGCTCCATGGTCACCGAGATGGTCAAGGGCAAGACCATCGAAGAGGCCTTAAAGATCTCCAACAAGGCGGTGGCCGAGGCCCTCGGAGGCCTGCCTCCGATCAAGATGCACTGCTCGGTCCTGGCCGAGGAGGCGCTGCGTTCGGCGCTAAAGGATTATTATGAGAAGCAGGGCCTGGCCGTGCCCCTTGAGATCACCAAACACGGACATAACGAACATGGCCATTAAGGATGTAAGATTGACAAAAAGGAGATTACGTAGTAAAATCCTCTTAAAGCTAAAAAAACAGAAGGAGGAAGATAGATCCCGTAAAAGTAAAGCTATCAGAAGGAAGCTTTTAAGGACAGCTGAGTTTAAAAAGGCAAGATTAGTGATGTTTTACATCGCGCTAAACGGTGAAGTGAATACAGAAGAGATGATAAAAGCAGCAAAAAAAATAGGTAAGATAGTGGCTGTGCCAGTCTGCAAAAGAGCTGGCTCAACCATGAAGCCATGTATATTAGATGGTCATGGAGGCCTGCGCAAAGGCCCCTATGGCGTGGTCGAGCCGGCGGTAGAGAGGCCTGCACGGATTAGGGATCTGGACCTGATCATTGTGCCGGGCCTGGCTTTCGACAAGAAAGGAAACCGCCTTGGCCGCGGCAAGGGTTACTATGACCGTTTCTTGAGCAGGGTCCCCAAGGATACGCCTGTCATTGGCATGGCATTTGACTACCAAGTCTTACCCTCTGTTCCCACCTTAGCGCACGATGTAAGCGTCACTCGCGTCATTTCTGCCTAACAAACCTAACAGACCAAGCGAACTTAACAGCCGCAACAGACAGGAGGTTATCAACCATGTTGGCCATAATCATATGCATCGGCATTGCTTTGTTTGCCACGGCAGCCGGATATTTCCTGCGCAAGCACATCGCGGAAAAAAAGATCCATGATGCCGAGACCCAGGCGCAGCACATCCTGGAGCAGGCTAAAAAAGAGGCGCTGGACAGGCGCCGGGAAGTGGAACTCGAGGCAAAGGACCTGATGTACCGCATGCGCCAGGATTTTGAGCGCGAGACCAAAGACCGGCGCCAGGAGATCTCCAATATGGAGAGGCGCCTGACCCAGAAAGAAGAGAATATCGACCGCCGGCTTGAGCTCCTGGAGAAGAAGGAAAAGGAGATCGAGGCTCGCTCTGAAAACGTGCGCAAGCAGGAAGATGGCCTCAAGGCCAAGGAGCAGCAGCTGCACACCCTGATTGCCGAGGAGAAGGAGCGCCTGCAGAAGATCGCCTCGCTTTCCGCAGAAGAGGCAAGGCAGATCCTTTTAAGCCGGCTGAACGAAGAACTGGCGAATGAAAAAGCGGTATTGATCAAAAAGGAAGAGGAGGAATTGCGCAGCATGGCCGAGAAAAAGGCGCAGGAGATCGTCAGCCTTGCTATACAGCGTTGCGCAGCGGAACACACCGTCGAGTCTACGGTAAGCGTCGTGACCCTGCCCAATGACGAGATGAAGGGACGCGTCATCGGCCGCGAAGGCCGGAATATCCGGGCCCTTGAGATGGCCACCGGCGTAGACGTGATTATCGACGATACCCCCGAGGCAGTGACCCTCTCTGCCTTTGATACCGTGCGCCGCGAGATCGCCCGCCTCTCCCTGGAGAAGCTCATTGCCGACGGCAGGATTCACCCGGGCAGGATCGAAGAAGTAGTGGAGAAGACCAAGAAGGAGATGGATGAAAAGATCAGGGAGGAGGGGGAGCGCGCGGCTTTCGAGGCCGGGGTGAATAACCTTCACCCTGAGATCATCAAGCTCCTGGGCAGGCTCAGATACCGGACCAGTTTCGGCCAGAACGCCCTGCAGCATTCAAAAGAGGTCTCCTTTATCCTGGGGACCATGGCTTCGGAGATGGGCCTGGATATGAAACTGGCGCGCAGGGTCGGCCTCCTGCACGATATCGGAAAAGCCGTGGACCATCAGATCGAAGGCACCCACGCCAAGATCGGAGCAGACCTGGCGCGGAAATACAATGAATCTCCGGAAGTGGTGGCTGCTATTGAGGCGCACCACGAAGAGGCTGCACCCACCAGCATCTATGCGGTAATGGCGGTAGCTGCGGATGCGATCAGCGCCTCGCGGCCCGGAGCAAGGCGCGAGACCCTTGAGACCTACATCAAGCGTCTGGAAAAATTAGAGTCCATCGCCAATGTCTTTAAGGGTGTTGAGAAATCCTTTGCTATCCAGGCCGGACGCGAGATCCGCGTGATCGTGCAGCCGGAGAAGATCACTGACGCCGAGGCGATCAACCTGGCGCGCGATATCCGCAAAAAGATCGAAGAGGGCATGGAGTATCCCGGACAGATCAAAGTTACAGTGATCAGAGAGACCAGGGCGATTGAATATGCAAAGTAAACGTTACGTGTACCGTTAACCGTGTACCGTTTACCGTAGCTTACGGTACACGGTACACAGCGACGAGCCGCCGTGTTTTGTGGCGGTAAGGAGCGGGTGCACGGTAAACGAAAGAGGGCAGAATGAAGGTTCTATTTATCGGAGACATTGTCGGTTCACCCGGCAGAGAGGCGGTCAGGAGGCTCGTTCCGGAGTTAAGGCAGGGGCAGGCTCTTGACTTTGTGATCGCCAATGCCGAAAACGCAGCCGGAGGCTCAGGGATCACCGCTAAAGTCGCAGAAGAGCTCTTTTCTTCCGGCGTGGATGTGCTTACTTCCGGAGACCACATCTGGAAGAAACGCGAGATCTTTGAGATCATCAACCAGGAGCCGAGGATCCTGCGCCCGGCGAACTTTCCCGGAGGCGCACCGGGTGCGGGTTGCGGCGTTTTCAAAGCCCACAACGGCAGATCAGCGGGGGTGATCAATGTCAACGGCCGCGTGTTTATGGAGCCTCTGGATTGCCCGTTTAAAGCTGCTCTTTCCTGCGCAGAGGAGATCTTAAAAAAGACAAAAGTAATCATTGTGGATATCCACGCCGAGGCGACTTCCGAGAAGGTGGCTCTGGGGTGGTATCTGGACGGAAAGGCCTCCTGCGTTATCGGCACCCATACGCACATCCAGACTGCGGATGAAAGGGTCCTGCCCAAGGGGACTGCGTATCTGACAGATGCCGGCATGACCGGCCCGCACGATTCGGTGATCGGCAGAAGAGTGGAAGATGTCCTGGAGAGGTTTGTCACCGCAATCCCTACGCGTTTTGAAGTGGCCAGCGAAAATGTACAGCTGCAGGGCGCGATACTGGATATCGACGACGAGACCGGCAGGGCAAGGTCGATTGTACGCGTCCGGGAAAAGTCAATATGAGAGAAAAAAACCCTTTGAGGCCGTTGTTTAGCGGCCTGGTAATCTTGGCGGCGGTAATTTTGCTCTGCGCGGAAAGCTCTGCCCAGGAGGCGGACCTGGAGTGCATGCTTGATGTCGCGGCTAAGACCGTTCCCCTCCCGGCTATCTTTAAGCCCAATACGGATTTAAGCGGCCGGGGGCTGCACCGCGATGTTACCTGGCCGCAGGAGGCGGCTGCGCCCGAGGCGCTGGAGGCCTGGCAAAAAGAGATTGGCTTTCCCGGCACTTATCGCCTGAAGTACAACCTCTGGGAGATCTACCAGCTTTCTAAGAATAAGAACCTGCAGAATAAGCTCCTGGCCAATTATGAAAAGATCATTAAGAGTGTAAGCGATTCCGGGGGAGTAGTGATCCTGGATATCTTCGGCACGCCCGCGGGACTGGCCCGGGTCCTGGATAAAAGGTGTCCTCCCGCGGACCTGCGCGGTTTCAAGCAGCTGATCAAAGGCATAATCCGCGACTTAAGCTGCAACAAGAAATACAATATCTGGTATGAGGTCTGGAATGCCCCGGATGCGGCGGATTTCTTCCTGGGCAGGCTCAAGGATTATCTGAGCCTCTATCGTACGGTCGCCGAGGCGGTAAAAGAGCTTAAATATGAGACCAAGGTGTACATCCCCGTCGGCGGCCCGGGCGCAAGCTCCTGGTTCGGCAGCCCCGAAAAAAACACCATTTCTACCCCGGAAAATAGCCTGATCTATGAGCTGATCAAGTTCTGCTACCGCAACCGCCTGCCCCTGGATTTTATCTCCTGGCACGGCTATTCCACCGACCCGCGGGAAGAGGCAGCAGCCACTATTTATAAGAAGAAGAGCCCTCTGACCCTGATCCGGGAATGGCTCTCTTACTTCAGGTTCGATCGCAACACCCCGCTTTTGGTGGATGAGTGGAATTTCGGCTCATCCGGAAATATCCTGCCCGAGCGCAGCGAAAAATCCTGCATCGCAGCCAGCTACATCTTCAGCCGCCTGAAGAACATGTATGAGGCAGGCCTGGATAATCAGATCTATTTCTGCCTTGAGGATTTTCAGGCGAATAAGGAAGGCATCGAAAAAAACACCGGTATTTTTTCCTTTGACTCCGAATATTCGGGCTACAAAGGAACGCCAAAGGCTGCCTACGCTGCCTTCAGGATGCTTGCCGGCCTAAAGGGGCAGATGTATCCTTTAAGCCTGAACGATGATTTCATGGGAGTGCTTGCCACGCGCTCCGACGATGCTTTAGCGATCATTATCTACAACTATATTGACCCCGGGACCTTCACCAGTTACATCTGGCGCAATATTGCGACGCTGGCCGCCTCGGAAAGAAAAGCCGTGCTTAAGCTTGCCGATTCCGGGATGATCGATAAGGTCAAAGAGGGCACACAGGATATCGCGGGCCTGCGCGTAAGCCCGAGGATAAAGAGTTTCTTGTTTAAGGCCAAGGAGTTGAGCCTGAAGGCCAGCGGCCATGCTGTCGCCGATCGCGGCCTGAAGATAAACTTTAAGAATCTCCAAGGGGCTTATCTTTATGAGCGCTTTGACCTGGATTCCTCTTATGCCGCGCGCGCTAAAATCGAGCCGATAGAATCAAAAGAGATCGTCGCGTCTGCGGCCCTTCAGGAGAGCATCTCCTTAAGCCCTTATTCGGCGCAGATGATCGTCTTAAAGAAAAAGCCGCCCGAGGCCCTTGAGGCAGCGCCCTCAGAGCTACTGCAAGTTCCGGCAGGAGCGGAGCAGCAATAAAAGTGAAAATTAGTTGCCTGCGGTTAACAGTAAACGGTACACGGTTAACGGTAAGCGCAAGTGTTTTAAGAGGAGGTAAATGAAATGTGGCAGGGTATGGACAGGCGTCAGTTTCCGCGCGCAGATTACCGCTGCCGGGTGACGGTCTTTAAGAAAGGCAAGAAAGAAGAGATCTCCACCCACACCCAGAATATCGGGATAGGCGGCCTTTGCGTGGTACTTAAGAAAAAGCTGGATAAGTTCCATCCCGTAGAATTGCTTTTGCACCTTGAGGATAAATTGCCGCCGATTCGCTGCGATGGCCGGGTGGTCTGGGTGGTAAAGTCCAAGAGCATCTACGATACGGGGATCGAGTTCATCTCCCTAGCCAAAAAGGACAGCTTAAGGATCGAAAGGATCGTCAAGGAATGCCTGAAGAAAGAAGAGACCTCTTCGCCGGATCAGCCGGCTTAGAGAAGGCGCGGCACATCTATACGGTTAGCGAGATCACCCGGGATATAAAGGCTATCCTGGAAAATACCTTTCCCGAGGTCTGGGTCGAGGGAGAGGTGAGCAATTTCCGGGCCGCCAACTCCGGGCACTTTTATTTTTCCCTCAAGGATAACGACGCCCTGATCGGCGCGGCGATGTTTAGCCGCGCAAATAAGGAACTGAAGTTCAAGCTTGAAGACGGCCTGAAGGTGATCTGTTCCGGCAAGATCGACGTCTATATGCCCCGCGGTCAGTATCAGCTGATCGTAGAGAAGATCGAGCCCAAGGGGATCGGCGCACAGCAGCTGGCCTTCGAACAGCTGAAAAAGAAACTGAGCAAGGAAGGGCTCTTTGACCCGGCGCACAAGAAGGAACTTCCGCTCATGCTATTTTGCGTCGGAATCGTCACTTCCAGCGCCGGGGCGGCGGTGCGCGATATCTTGCAGATCCTGAAAAAAGGGGCTCCCTGCGTGGATGCCCTGATCCGCTCCGTGCGCGTGCAGGGTGAGGGGGCAGGCAAGGAGATCGCTCAGGGAATCGTCGACCTGAATCAGCTCGGGACAGTGGATGCGATCATCGTCAGCCGCGGCGGAGGAAGCAGCGAGGACCTCTGGGCCTTTAATGAAGAGGCGGTCGCCCGCGCCATCTATAATTCCAGGATCCCCACCATTTCAGCAGTGGGCCACCAGATCAATATTACGCTCTCCGACATGGTGGCGGATTGCTTTGTGGAGACGCCCTCGGCTGCAGCCAAGCTGATCGTAGATAAGCGTAACTCCCTGCTTTCAGAGACCGAGAGCTTAAGACAGCAACTGAAGTTTTCTATTGCAGGGATAATCGGCAACTTAAAGCACGACTTAGTGGCACTTAGGCATATGCTCAAGAGCCCTAAAGAGAGGCTCCAGGAGAAGGTTCAGTTCCTGGACGAAGTGATTACGCGCCTGCACCACTCCATGGGCCACTTCCTGAACATCCATAAAGAACGCCTGAGTTCGCTTGCGGCCAGGCTTGGCTCCCTAAGCCCCCTGGCAGTCCTGTCGCGCGGATACAGCCTGACCAGCCTCTATCCCGACGGAGCGATCGTCAAGGATGCCTCTCAGGTAAAGACAGGCGAGCGCGTAAAGACCGCCTTAAGCAAAGGGTTTTTTGTCAGCAGAGTAGAGGAGGTAAATAAAGATGGCTAAAGAGAAGCAGTCCTTTGAAGACGAGATGAGGCGCCTGCAGAAGATCGTCGAGGAATTATCCGGAGGGAAGCTTACGCTGGGGGAGTCTCTCAAAAAATACGAAGAGGGGGTAAAGCTTGCGCAAGGATGCCTTGCGGTACTAAATGACGCGGAGCGCAAAGTAGACCTCCTGATGAAAAAAGAAGGCAAGTTTAGCCTGGAAAAGTTCGAAGAGGAAGAGGCGGACAAAGAGTAATGTTGTTAGAAGCGATCAATTCTCCACAAGACCTGAGGAAGTTAAGCATCGAACAGTTGCCGGCACTGGCCGGTGAGATCCGCGAAAGGATCGTCACCACTGTCTGTGCTACTGGCGGCCACCTGGCTTCCAGCCTCGGTGCGGTTGAGCTGATTATTGCCCTGCACTATTGCCTGGATACGCCGCGCGATAAGATACTTTTTGATGTCGGGCACCAGGCTTACGCGCATAAGATCCTCACCGGAAGGAACCGGGAGTTTACTCGGTTGCGCCAATACGAAGGGATAAGCGGTTTTCCGGATAAACAGGAATCCCCCTATGATGTTTTCACCGCGGGGCATTCTTCTACCGCGGTATCTCTGGCCCTGGGCCTGGCGGTGGCGCAAGGGGCCTTTCCCGCGGAAGAACGCTTTAAGGTCGCGGCAGTGATCGGGGACGGTTCTCTCTCTGGAGGACTGTGTTTTGAGGGCCTGAATAACGCCGGCCACCTGAAGAAGGACCTGCTGGTAGTCTTAAATACCAACGAGATGAGCATCGCCCCTAATGTAGGAGCGATTTCAACCTACTTAAATAAAATAATTTCACTACCCATCTACAACCGCTTTAAAGTTTCACTGGAGGGCTTTGTGAGATCGCGCATGCCTAAAGGCAGCCGCCTGATAAAGCTCGCCAATAAGTTTGAAGAGGGATTAAAAGGGCTCTTTGTCCCGGGCATGCTCTTTGAGGAGCTGGGATTCCGTTATTTCGGCCCCTTTGACGGGCACAACCTTGAACTTCTGATCAAAACCCTGAAGAATCTGGCCAGCGTCAAAGGCCCCATCCTTTTCCATGTGGTCACTAAGAAAGGCAAAGGCTATGCGCCGGCAGAGAACGACCCGGTGAAGTTCCACAGCGCGCCTAAACTCTCCGGTGATAGCGGGGGAGCAGCCGGCGGGCAGGCCGCAAAGAGCTACACCGAAGTCTTTAGTGAAAAATTAGTGGAACTTGCCGGGGGCGATGAGCGGATCTTTGCCATTACCGCAGCCATGCCCGAAGGAACGGGCCTGGATAAGTTCCGCGACTCCTTCCCCGGCCGCTTTTTTGACGTGGGTATTGCCGAGGCGCACGCAGCCTGCTTTGCCAGCGGCTTAGCCAGAGCCGGGCTTAAACCGGTAGTGGCGGTCTATTCCACTTTTTTGCAACGCGCCTATGACCAGCTTATCGAGGACGTCTGCCTGCAGGACCTTGCGGTTATCTTTGTCCTTGACCGCGCGGGTATCGTCGGGGAAGACGGGGTGAGCCACCAGGGGACTTTTGACCTGGCGTACCTGGGAAGCATTCCCAATCTCATAGTAATGGCGCCTGCTGACGCAGAAGAACTTAAAGCAATGCTTGAGTTTGCCGTTAAGCTGGATAAGCCGGTGGCGATTAGATATCCCAAAGATAAAATTACAAATGTCAAATTACAAATGTCACCTTCAGCGATACGGTTAGGAAAGGGAGAAGTTTTAAGGGAGGGCAAAGACTTTACCCTCATTGCCCTGGGCAGCATGGTGGCACCCTGCTGGGAAGCCTGCGAAGAATTAGAAAAAGAAGGTTTATCGGGGACACTGGTGAATGCGCGTTTTTTAAAACCCCTGGATGAAGCTCTTTGCAGAGCTTTATGCGCAAAGACAAAAAAGATCTTTACGGCAGAAGAGGGCATCCTGGAAGGCGGCTTCGCCAGCTTGGTCGCCATGGCTCTTAGTGCGCCGGTAGCTCCGATAGGGTTGCCTTGCGAGTTCATCGCACACGGAAAAAGAGAGCTCTTACTGGAAAAATACGGATTGAGCGCTAAGGGGATCGCCGCAAGGATAAGGAGCAGCCTGCATTAAAGATGGGAAGGATCGCAGTCGATAAAGATAAATGCAAAGGATGCCTTTTATGCGCCAGCGTCTGTCCCAAAGAGGCGATCATTACAGACAGCGGACTGAATAAGATGGGCATAAAAGCGGTAAAACCTAAAGAAGGCGCGGATTGCAGCGGATGCGCCATGTGCGCGCTCATCTGCCCGGAATGCTGCATTACAGTCTATAAGTAAGAGACTAGTTTCGTGTACCGTTTACCGTTTACCGTGTACCGTATGGAAGAAGATCTAGAATTTGATTTCGAAAGATTAGAAGTTTATAAACTAGCATTAGAATTTTTAGATTTTATATTTATGGTATGCAAAGATATCCCTAGAGATTTAGAATATTGTTTAGGGGACAACTTAAAAAGGGCAGGAATTTCTATTTCAAATAATATTGCAGAGGGAAGCGGTAAGAAATCAGGCAGAGAAAAAGCAAGATATTATGGGATATCTCTAGATTCAGCGAGAGAGTGTGTTAATATGTTTATAATCTTAAACAGACGGCAGGCGGTTAATAAAGAAGATTATCTTAAAGCACGAAGCTACGGAAAAAGATTGACTAGCATGTTATTTAAGTTGATAGCCTCAACTAATAACGGTAAACAGTAAGCGGTGAACGGTAAACGTAAAATGTCGAACAAGATTCTGATAAGTGGAAATGAAGCCATGGCTGAAGGAGCTATTCAGGCCGGATGCGCCTTTTACGCGGGATACCCAATCACGCCTCAGAACGAGATCCCGGCGTATATGGCAAGCCGCATGCCCGAAGCAGGGGGGGTCTTTATCCAGGCCGAGTCTGAGCTGGCGGCGATCAATATGGTCTTCGGCGCCTCGGCAGCCGGGGTGCGGGCAATGACCAGTTCTTCCGGCCCCGGGATCAGCCTGAAGCAGGAGGGCATCTCTTACCTTGCGGGAGCAGAGCTGCCTGCGGTCATCGTTAATGTCATGCGCGGAGGGCCTGGCCTGGGTAATATCGCGCCCTCGCAAGCAGACTATTTTCAGGCTACGCGCTCCGGAGGCCACGGCGATTATCATTGCCTTGTGCTTGCGCCTGCGTCAGTCCAGGAGGCGTATGACCTCATGCCTCTTGCATTTGAGCTCGCGGACAAATACCGGAGTCCGGCAATAGTTTTGGCTGACGGAGTACTCGGCCAGATGATGGAGCCCCTTGTTACGTCACCACGTCACAAAGTCACAAAGTCACCAGAGAAACCCTGGGCGCTGACGGGATGTAAAGATAGGCCCGCTAATATCGTGAAGTCATTTTACATCAGGGAAGGGGACCTTGAGCGGTTCAACCTGCTTTTACAGAAAAAATATAAAGCTATTCAGGATAAAGAGGCGCGCTATGAGGGCCTTAATCTGGAAGATGCCGGGGTCATCCTGGTAGCCTACGGCACCATGGCCCGCATCGCTAAGTCCGGGATGCTTAAATTAAGGCAAAAGGGCAAAAGAGCAGGACTTATCCGGCCGATAACTCTCTGGCCATTCCCGCAAAAAGTTTTTCAACGGTTAACGGTACACGGTAAACAGTACACGAAACGGATAATTTTTCTTGTAGTGGAAATGTCCTATGGCCAGATGGTGGAAGATGTAAAGTTAGCAGTTGACGGCAGGGCAAAGGTAGAGTTCTTAGGCCGTTCCGGCGGAGGTATTCCGACGGAGAATGATGTAATTAAGGCGGTAAGCCGTTTAATCCGGTAGAAATATGGAAAAAGTTTTTGGTAGGCCTAATTCATTACGGAATGTTGCAACACACTATTGCCCGGGTTGCGGCCATGGCATCGCGCACCGGCTCATTTGCGAAGTAGTGGATGAGCTGAATATCCGCGAGCGCGTCATTGCAGTGGCGCCGGTAGGTTGCGCGGTGATCGCCTATGACTACTGGGATTTTGACTGTTCCGAGGCAGCGCATGGCCGGGCACTGGCGGTAGCTACTGCCATAAAAAGAGTGCACCCCGAAACAGTCGTCTTTACCTATCAGGGAGACGGAGACCTGGCTGCTATCGGCACCAATGAAACTATCCATGCCGCCAACCGCGGGGAAAACTTAAGCGTCGTCTTTATCAATAATGCTATCTACGGCATGACCGGTGGCCAGATGGCTCCGACGACGCTCCTGGGCCAGAAGACTGCGACTACTCCTTCCGGCAGGCAGGCCGGCAGCGCAGGGTTTCCCTTAAAGATCTCAGAGATGCTGGCGTCTTTAGCCGGAGTCTATTCTGTTGAGCGCGCCTCCCTGCATGCGCCGCAGGAGATCGTCAGGGCGAAAAAAGCCATCAAACAGGCTTTTATCAATCAGATGGAGAATAAAGGTTTTTCCCTGGTCGAGGTGCTCTCTCCCTGCCCTACTTACTGGGGGATGAGCCCGAAAGAGGCTCTGGACTGGATAAAGGATGCTCTGATAAAAGAGTTCCCCTTAGGAAAATTAAAATGACGGAAAAGATCATTATTGCCGGTTTTGGCGGACAGGGAGTCATGCTGCTGGGCAAGGTCCTGGCTGAGGCAGCGATGCGCGAAGGCAGATTTGTAACCTGGTTTCCTGCCTACGGCGCGGAAGTGCGCGGCGGGACTGCCCATTGCATGGTGATTATCTCCGATCAGGAGATCGGCTCGCCTTATATCGGTCAGGCAGATACTTTGATCGCCCTGAACGGCCCTTCGCTGGAAAAGTTTAAGAGCCGCCTGGAAGCAAAGGGCCTTTTGATCCTTAACAGCTCCCTTGCCCGGGCGGGTTTGGATAAAGGCCTAAAGGCCGTAGAGCATCCCTTTACTGAGATCGCCTCTGGGCTGGGCAATATCCGGGTGGCGAATATGATTGCCTTGGGCGCGTTTTTATCGTTAAAGAATATCGTCGGATTGGAGAGCGTGGAAAAAGTGATCTCGGATATCGCGCCCGAAGATAAAAAAGGCCTGATCGCCATCAATCAAAAGGCCCTGAGGGAAGGAGCCAGGTTAAATGGTTAGAGTCCGTTTCGCGCCATCGCCCACAGGTTTTCTGCACATCGGGGGAGCGCGTACAGCGCTTTTCAACTGGATCTATGCGCAGGCGCAATCCGGAAAGTTTATCCTGCGCATTGAAGATACGGATGTTTTGCGCTCAAAGCAGGAATATGTGGATGAGATCCTGGATAGCCTTTCGTGGCTCGGGTTTAAGTGGGATGAGACTTATTTTCAGGGTAAGAGGATATCCCTTTACCGGGAACACGCCGAAAGACTGCTTAAAGAAGGGAAGGCCTATACCGAAAAATTAGGGGATAAGCCGGGAGAGGCGATCATCTACAAAGTCACGCCGCGCAAAATCCGGGTGGATGACCTGATCCGCGGCCGGATAGAGTTTGAGGCCGAGACGATCAAGGATCAGGTGCTTATCAAATCCGACGGCACACCCACCTACAATTTTGCCTGCGTAGTGGATGATGCGCTTATGCAGATCACCCATGTCATCCGCGGGGATGACCACATCTCTAATACCCCGAAACAGATCATGCTCTACGAGGCCCTGGGCCTTCCTTTGCCCTATTTTGCCCACCTGCCTTTGATTATGGGCATGGAGGGGGGCCGGCTCTCTAAAAGGACCGGCGCTACGGGGATCTGGGAGTACCGTAAGATGGGGTATTTGGCCGAGGCGCTGGTAAATTACCTCCTGCTCTTAAGCTGGGCGCCGGGCGACAACCGCGAGGTCATCGGTATAGATGAGGCGATCAGGCTCTTTGATATCAAGAATGTGAATAAGACCGCCGCCACCTTTGACCCGAAGAAACTGGACTGGATGAATAATCAGTACCTGAAAAACGCCGACCCCGAGAAACTGCTCGATGAACTCATCCCGCAGCTGATCGAAAAAAACTACATTCAGGGGGATAATTTTGATAGAAATTCTCTCAAATCTTTAGTAAAATTATTCCAGCCCCGCCTGACGACGATTAACGACTTTCCGGATTGGGCGGACTTTTTCTTTCTCAAGGAGATCGATATAGACCCGAAGGCCAGAGAGAAATACCTCAGCCGGGATTTCTCGCGGGAGTTCGGGGCCTTATGCGAACGGCTGGATTCTTTAAGCGATTTCAGCCTTGGCCCGATCGAAGATTCGTTCCGCAAGATGTGCGCGGAGTTCGGAATCGAGGCAAAGGAGCTGATCCATCCGGTGCGCGTGGCGCTGACCGGAAAGACCGTCGGGCCGGGATTATTCGAGGTGATTTATTATCTGGGCAGAGAGCGTACCAAAGAGAGATTATCAAAGTTCATAAACCGGGAGGGCTAATGAAAAAGGGCTTGGCATTGTTTTTGCTTTTAGTTTTTATCTCGGTCTTAAGCGGGTGCACCGTGGCTAAGGGCACAGCCTACGGCGTAGGCTACGGAGCAGCAGGCATGGCTAAAGGCGCCTCCGAAGGCGTAGTGGATGACTACAACATCGTCATGGGCATAGACAGGTGGATTAAGAAGAACCTCTGGTAGCATAAGGGGGCCTGCGCAAATTTATACTCTAATTTAAAGCTATGAAAAAATTGACCGCGGTCCTGACCCTGTCAGTCTTTATTCTGAGCGCCTGCGCGGCAGGCGAACCGGCGAAGAACGCGCCTCTCTCTGATCAGGAAGAGCGCTGGCTGAAGATGACTGATGACGCGGTCACCCTTTACACGCAGCATAAGCATAAGGAGGCCATTGAGTTAGCCAGAGAGGCTTTGGCGCTGGCAGAAGAGACCTTTGGCAAAGAGCATCCTAATGTCGCCGAGAGCCTGGATAACCTGGCCACGTATCTGGCTGCGGAAGGCGAATATAAGGAAGCAGAGGCGCTTTATCAGCAGGCCCTCTCAATCATAGAAAAGAGTTTTCCGGAGAGCGAATACCTGGCGATCTTCCTGAATTATCTGGCCGATTTTTATACCAAGACGGGTAAGCCGGATGAGGCGGCTAAACTAGAGCAGCGCGCAAACGAGCTTCGCGTCAAGATCCGTTAGCTAAATGAAGATATTACTTTATCCTTCACTTAAAAAAGACGGGAATCTTGCTGAGCTTATCGGGATAATCTTGGGTGATGGGAATTTGTATGAACATCTAAGAACGGAGAACTTAAGGATCACCTGTGATTCTAACGATGTCGGCTACATTCAGCACATAGCCAGGCGCATTAAAAAGGCTTTTTATAAACAGCCGTCTATAAGAAAGAGAAAGAATATAAATGCCGCAAGCATAGATTTATACCAGTGCAAGATAAGCGAAAGATTAGATTTACCATGCGGAAATAAAATAAGAAATAATGTCGGCATACCTTCTTGGATTTTTTTGGACAAGAAGCATATCCTTAAGTGTCTAAAGGGGCTGTTTGAGACTGACGGCTGTTTTTATGAAGAGAGAGATAATCATACGCGTTGTATTGAATTTAAAAATAATTGTAAAAGACTAAGAGAAGATGTTTTTAATAGTTTGACAACCCTTGGCTTTAAGCCGCAGTTTGGCCGCAATTATATCCGCTTAGCGAAGAAAGGCGAAGTTTACAGATTTAAAAAGGCAATAGATTTCAGAAATTATATTGCCCTCTAGTGCAATGGTAGCACGACTGGCTCTGGACCAGTTAATCATGGTTCGAATCCATGGGGGGCAGTGGTTCGACGCGGCGGACGGCTTTGCCGTCCGCCTTGCTCACCATTTCAAGCGTCGAACCATCCCGAGCAAGCGAGGAGCAAAGCGACAAGCGCGTCGAGGGACAAATGTGGTATGTATATATAGCGGAATGTCATGATAAGGCTTTATATACAGGAATTACGGACAATTTAGAAAGGCGTTTCAACGAACACAGACAAAGTAAGGGTGGACATTATACGGCTTATAATAGGCCGCAGCGAATCCTTTATAAAGAACCTTTTGAAGATAAGTTGGAAGCAGAGAGCCGTGAGCAGCAGATTAAACGCTGGAGCAGAACTAAGAAATTAGCATTGATTCAAGGAGACAAAGAGCGGTTAGTGGGCTTAAGCAGGTCAAGAGACGGAACGACTTTCTAGCCGTTAGCAATAATATAACCCTGATCAAATCAGGGTTTTTTATTCAAAGAAAAATATGCAAGACCCGGTCTGCGGGATGGAAGTCAGTGAATCCAGGGCCTTGAGGCTAGAAATTGACGGCAAGGCCTTTTATTTTTGCAGCCGGCATTGATTTTTTTCTTTGCAATTGGCGTAATACAGGCAAAGGAGGGAGGCGCCATGAAAATAAAGAGCCCGGAATTCGAGCATAACCAGTCCATCCCCAGCAGGTTCACCTGTGAGGGCGAGGATATCAACCCCGCTCTGGTCATCGAAAATATCCCCAAAGAGGCAAAGAGCCTGGCTTTAATTGTGGATGACCCGGATGCACCGATGGGTACCTGGGTGCATTGGGTGGTCTTTGATATACCGCCGGTCTCGGGGATCGAGGAGGACAGCGTCCCGGGGAAAGAGGGCCTGAATACCGCCGGGAAAAAGAGCTACCACGGGCCCTGCCCGCCTTCGGGGACTCACCGCTATTTCTTTAAACTTTATGCCCTGGATACGCTGCTAGACCTTAAGGAAGATGCCAGCAAGGGGCATCTGGAAAAAGCGATGCAGGGCCACATCCTGGACCAGGCTGAGCTCATCGGCCTCTACAAGAGAGGCAGATAGCCCCGCATGTCAGTCATCCATCATCCCCACCACACAGAGAAGCTGAATAAGGTCTCGCGTCTGAGGCTGGCTATCATTTTGACTGGCTGCGGCATGTTAGTGGAGTTCGCCGGCGGCCTCTTATCGCGCAGTTTAGCCCTGCTTTCTGACGCCGGACATATGCTTACGCATCTGTTCGCCCTGGGGATGAGCTATTTCGCAATACTGCTTTCTTTAAGGCCGGTGACTAAAAAGCGCACCTGGGGGTTTTACCGGGCAGAGGTGCTGGCAGCTTTTGTGAACGGCTTTGTGCTGATCTTTGTGGCGCTATACCTGATCTACGAGGCCCTGCAGAGGTTCATCAATCCTCGGCCCATAGCCATCCTGGAGATGCTCGTCGTCGCCCTGATCGGGCTCGCCGTGAACGGCATCAGCACTTTTTTACTGGCCTCGATGGTCAAAGGCGACCTGAATATCAGGAGCGCATTTTTTCACGAACTCGGCGATATGGCCTCAAGCATCGCGATAGTGGCCAGCGGCCTGATCATCTTCTATACTAAAAATTATGTGGTGGACCCCCTTGTCGCCGTCTTTATCTGCGGCCTGATCGTCATCTGGGCCATCCGGCTGATCGCAGAATCGGCGAATATCCTGCTTGAGGCGACGCCCCGGCACCTGGATATCGACGAACTGGTGAGGGCTATCGAGGATAGCATCCCCGAGATCCATGAGATGCACCATGTGCACGCCTGGACTATCGCCTCTTCGATGTACGCGCTCACCTGCCACATCGTCATCGAAGATTGCCACGTAAGCAAGGCGAACGAGATCCTGGATAAGGTCAACGGCCTTTTAAGAGAAAAATTCCACATCGGCCACACCAATATACAGTTTGAGTGCCTGATCAAAAAACCTTGAGCTGGCCGCTAATCTATTCTATAATATCCCTCTGGCCAGGTCTTATAGCGAAGTTACGCGCGGGTGGTGGAATGGCAGACACGCTACTTTGAGGGGGTAGTGCTGCAAGGCGTGAGGGTTCAACTCCCTCCCCGCGCACCATTTATGCTTTGCCGGTACAGTAATTAGCAAGGGCGGGGAGGGATCCCCGCGCACCAGTTTTGCAATTATTCTAATTGAGGCAAGGTTGCATCGAATCCTTGAGCCTGGGATTCGATGTTTTGTTAGGTGACCCGCAAAACATGAGCTCCGAAAAATTGAAGCCCGTCTACATGTGTTATCCGAACATCTTCTCACTGCATGTGCTTAACTACCTGCTTTATAAAGACAAACTGCCGGCAAGCGGCATCATGCTTTCTACTCTTGACGTCAAGCATAAGGGCAGGCCTCTTTCTTCGCAGGAAGCGTGCGCCTTCTTCCTCAGGAAGTGCGGGTTGAGCTATTTCTGGTATATGCTGGCGGTGGCAAGGCTCATCCCCGGCCTTACGCGCCTATGCCGCAGCAATAAGAATCCGGGCCTTAAGTCTTTTAAGGAGATCGCCCGCGATAAAGGCATACCTCTTTATGCGGGAAATGATTTTAATAGCGGCAAGGCAAAAGATTTTTTAAGGCGCTCAGGCGCAAATCTCATAGTTTCAGTCTGCAATAACCAGGTCTTAAAACCGGAAGTCATTGGCCTGCCGCTATACCGGGCGATCAATATTCACGATGCCTACCTGCCGGATTTCAGGGGGATAGAGCCGAGCTTCGAGGTCCTGTATGAAGGCAGAGGCGAGACCGGCGCTACGGTACATTTCGTGGATAACGGGGTAGATACCGGCAGGATCATCCGCCAGGAGAAGGTAAGGGTGCTGGAAAACGACACCCTGCTTTCGCTTAGCCTGCGCGTCTGGATGCAGGGCGCAAAGATGCTGAAAGGCGTCTTCGGTATGATCGAAGAGGACAGGGTCGCTGCCACAGCGCAGAGTGAGAATGTGCGATATCCGGGCCGTTCTTATCCCGAGAGAGAAAGAGTCGCTGAGTTTGTAAAACGGGGCGGGCGGTTGATGCGGTTCAGGGATTACCTGTCCTTGTTGCGCCTGTCCTTGACGTAGTTGCTCCTCTCCATGCTTTTGGCCATGGCTTTCAATTCCGCGCCGATCTCTCCGATCTTGGCCACATGATCGATCTTACGCGCTTCATTGGTCACCACGCCTATAGAAACGGAAAGAAGGGGCACCTTCTGTTCTTTCCCCTGGCGGTCCTTGGCTAAGATGTAGCTGCGTTTGCGGTCAACCTCGGTGTAGAAGGTGGGGGAGGTCTTTTCAAAGTCCGCAATTATCTTCGTACAGAGTGCATCCACCGTATTCGGGGTAGTGATCACCACAAAGTCGTCGCCGCCGATATGGCCGATGAAATCATCGGGGTTACCCAGTTCCTGCGTAGCCCTGATAAGGATGCGGGCGGTCTCGCGGATGACCTCATCCCCGTGCTCAAAACCGTACTTGTCGTTGTAGGACTTGAACTTATCCAGGTCTGCGTAACAGACGGCAAAGGGGGTATTGGCGTCGAGTCTGCGCTGCAACTCGTTCAGAATGGAGACGTTCCCCGGGAGGCGGGTCAGGGGGTTTGCCTCTAAATCGCGCTCGGTGCGCCTTAAGATCATGCGGATGCGCGCCAGAAGTTCCTTGGGCTCAAAGGGCTTGACAATATAATCGTCAGCTCCGGCGTCGATGCCGTTGACCTTGTCGTTGATATCTCCCTTTCCGGTGACCATGATGATCGGCAGGTGGCTTAAGAGCAGGTCTTTTTTTACCGTCCGGCAGACTTGGCGGCCGTCCATCTTGGGGATCTTATAGTCAAGGAGCACCAGGTCCAGCGGCTTTGAGCTGATGATCGAGAGCGCCTCTTCTCCGTCGGCTGCCTCAAAGATCTCGTAGTTCTCTTCGGAGAGGGTAAGTTTTAGGACATCCCGGATATCCGGGTCATCGTCGACGATCAAGATTTTGACTGCCATATTTTATCCTGACGGTATGGTAAAACTAAATGTTGATCCGGCGCCGGTTGAGCTCTTCACCCAGATCTTGCCGCCGTGCGCCTCCACGATGTGCTTGACCAGCGCAAGGCCCAGGCCCGTCCCCTTTAGCTCCTGATTGATCGCGTTGTCCACGCGGTAAAACTCTTCGAATATCGCTCCTAACGCCTCTTCGGGGATGCCGCAGCCGGTATCGGTAATATCTACCTGTACCGACCCGTCGGTTTTGCGGGCTGCGACGCCGATCCTGCCTTTTTCCGGCGTGAACTTACAGGCGTTCCCAATCAGATTGATGAATACGCGCTCCAGCTGGCTGCGGTCGGCAAGGATCTTTTGCGCCTCTGCCGGGATATCCGCTTCAAAGCGGATCTGTTTCTGTTTAAGCTGCACCCCGAGCAGGTCTTCCACCGTAGCGACGAGTTCTTTCAATTCCTGCGGCTCCTTTTTCATGAGCATCCTTCCGGACTCGATGCGCGCGATGTCAAGGAGGTCATTGACCAGATGCACCAGTTCGTCCGAATGCCGGTTGATTTTTTCCAGGCGCTCCCTGATCTCCGGAGGAAGCTTCCCGAGCTTCTCCGCAAGGAGTATCGCCGCATACCCTTTTATTGAGGTAAGAGGAGTGCGTAATTCGTGGGATACGCTTGAGATGAAATCCGTTTTTCTTTTACTGATCGCCTTTACTTCATCCAGCAGCCGGCTCAATTCGTGCGTCCTTTCCTCGACTTTCTTCTCCAGGTCCTGTTGGGCGCGCCAGGTCTTCTCAAAGAGCCGGGCGTTCTCTATTGTCTGGCCAAGCTGGTTCGCCAGGATAGTGATGAGCTCCTCATCGCCCTCGTTGATGAAGAAATCCGGGTCCTCTGTCCCGACGCAGAGGAACCCGCTTTCTCCTTCTTTGGGCATGATCGGAGAGATGACAAAGGCCCGGACTTTGCCTGTCGCCTTTATCTTTTCCCTGAGTACGGGGTCAAGCCCCGAAAGAGAGGAGAAGGTCTTCTCAGACTTAATCAGTGCGAGAAACTTATCTTTTTCTGCCCGGACTAAATTTTTAATCGCCTCTATTTCTTCCGCGAGGAAGCCGATATTGATCTGGGGCAGGAACCTTTTCTGCGCGTCATCCCAGAGGAAAGCGCAGGCCTTTTCAAATCCCAGTTCCGCAAGTCTGGCCGGGTCGACCATATTAAAGATCTGACTTTCTTCGAGGGTGGAGGCGATGGAGCGGGAGAGTTTTTGCAGCGCATAGAGGCCGGATATCTTTTTATCCAGCTCTTCCTGCGTTTTGTTCAACTCAAGGTCGGTGCGCATGATAAGCTTTGCCTGCTCATCCATCTCATCGAGCTGCTTCTTGACCTTGTTGAAAGAGGCCTGCAGGGTCTTCATCTGCTCTATTTTAAAAAAGAGCGTGATCACCAGCAGTATGATCGTCAGAAAACTGATTATCCCGAGAATATTGATCATAAAATCCACGGAAAACACCCGGATTATCCTCCTATCCCCAGCACCGCGATGCTCTGGTTATGGAAATATGCCTTACCCTGGTAGTTGATCGCCCTTAGCGGCGCTTCTTCGCCGTAGGTGTAGATACCGATGAGGGGCGTGTCTCTGCCAAAACCCTCCCGGAGTATCTCAAGTTCCCTGCCTGCCTGGCGGCCGAGGATGATGTGCCTTGAGACAGAGTCGAAGACCAGGACGAAATTGCAGTGGGCTCCCCCCAGCCCCCTTTTTGCCTCTTCCATTGCCTGGCGCGTGGCGTTGAGGCAGGATTCTTTGGTGCCGATCATCATGCGGATAGCCGCGCCTGCCGGGATGTTCCCCTGAAAGACTAGCGCCCCGTTATCTTCGATAGAGAGGATATTCCTCAGGAAATATTCACCTTCGGCAAAGTTTACCCCGACAGGGTAAAGGATAGAGATACGCTTCAGTTCCTTCCTTAATCTGGCCAGGTCCATGCCCAGATATTCCTGGTATATCTGGGCAGCCGGACGCATGTCTATTGTATATGCGGTGTTGCCGCTAGCGCGGGTGACGGTGCGCGGTTTGCCCAAAGGTTTCCAGCCATGCCTTATCCCCAGTCCGTAATTTAATTTTCCGCCCCAGAGCATGCCGCAGGCAGCATCGTTTAAGACTTCGCCGTTAGCATAGAGAAAAGTCTTTTTAAAGGCAAGATTATCCGAGGCGCATGCCCCGGCCAAAGGAAAACTTATCCCCAGCTTCTCCTGGATGCCGGCAAGCAGGCCGGTTGAGTCGCGCATGAGCCCGTCGGAAAAGATCACGCCCAGCGCCCGGCGCACGCTTTTAAAACCAAGCAGCAGTTTTTCTCCCAGCTCCTCTCCGGAGACAAGCGCCTGTTTTGCGCTTATCTGGCGCACGCAGGCGGTGTTCAGGCAGACATCCTGCGGCAGGCTAAGGAGCATCACCGCCAGCCCGCTTCGAAAAATGCGCTGGTTAGAGAGTATGCCGAAGCTGCTGCAGCCAAGGATTGGTGTCTCCCCCAGCAGCCCGTGCACGGTCTTAAGGACCGTGGGGTGCGCGAAATCTACGGTGCTGAATACCAGCGCCAGGCTAAACTTCTGGGTTAGGAGATTCGCCCTGGCCAGCCTTACCGCGTCCCGCGCGGCAAGCAGGGGGTCTTTTTCGCTGCTTATGCCTAAACCGATCTGAATGGGCATCGCGCTTTATTAAAACACGAAATCAAAAAGTTAGCAATAAAATTATTGACTAAGAGCGCCGGTATAGTAGAATGATTTTACGACGGATTTCTGTTTTTAAAGATTTAGATATAAATCGGATTCAAGGTTTAAATGGCGCTATCGTCTAGCCTGGTCTAGGACGCGAGCTTCTCAAGCTCTAAACACGGGTTCAAATCCCGTTAGCGCTACCAAAATATGCCTGCTCAAAAGACTGACTGGGGAGTGGTTCTTTTTGGCGCAACCGAAGTCCTTATCGGCGCCCTCACTCTCATTGCCGTAACCATCAGCCTGATTTCCGGAAAATCCGCAAAGCCCGCGGAAGTCCTCATTTTCGTCCTGACCACCTCTATGACCTCTCTGGGCCTGGGCATCGGCATCCTGAGGCAGAGCCTCCACAGTTATCACCTGCTGCTTTTCTTTTCCACCATCGTCATCTTCAGCAAGATCCTGATCTTCGGCCGGATCATCTCCCTCTCCGGAGCGCTTGAGACCGCTATTCCCTCGGGCGCCAAGAATCTTATCTCTATCCTCTATCATGCCCTGCTCATCTTTTATTTTACCCGTCCGAAAGTGAAAGAATATTTCGGAGAGAGAAGGGACGTCCTATTCTCCATAAGCCTTCCCCGGAAAAGACAAAAATGAACCTGCGCAAAGCCCTGCCTTTCCTCGATATGTTCTTAGGGATTCTGGTGGTCGCCGGAGTATTCTGCCTGATTTTTGCGCTGACGCAAAAAGCGATCTTTGACCTGGACATCTGGCTGCATCTGAAGGCGGGCGAGGTAATTCTACAAAATAGAGCCGTGCCCACGCAGGAGATCTTTTCCTATACCATCCAGGGTAAACCCTGGGTAGACCATGAATGGCTATTTCAGGTGCTGGTCTACGGGGTCTATTCCCGATGGCAGGCCAACGGACTGATTTTTCTTGAGGGGCTGGTCCTATTTTTCGCTTTTTTTATCCTTTTTTCCTTAGGGAAGCGTTCCCTGCGCTCCTATCCGGAAGCGGCGCTATTGTTGCTTCTGGCCGCCTATGCCAGCATTACCAGGTTCAATATCCGGCCGGAGATCTTCAGCCTCCTCTTTTTTTCCGCCTTCCTCTATATCCTGATGTTCTGCTTGGAGGGCAGGGCGGCGTACCTGATCCTTCCGGCGCAGCTTCTCTGGGTGAATATCCACGGCTACTTTTTTCTCGGCCCGCTTTTGATCCTTATCTTTATCGCCGCGGAGTTCCTGCGCCGTAATTTAAAGCTGCTGCCGCAAGGCCTGAAAGAAAACTCTGCCCTCTCCGACAGGGCATACCGCCGCTTAAAAATCATCTTCCTTTTCAGTATTCTGGTATCCCTGTTTAATCCCGCCGGATTAAAGGGTGCGCTTTATCCCCTCTTTGTCCTCGGTGAGGTCGTCTCGGGAAGGACATCCCTGGCCTTCAAATACATCCAGGAGCTGCGGCCCACTTTTTCCATGATAAAGCCCTCCTGGGCCAATCCGTATTATCTCCTGATCGCCCTCTGCCTGGCAGCGGCGATAGCGCGCTTCAAGAAACTCGCTCTTACGCAGCTGATGCTGTTGGCGGTCTTCTTTCCGCTTTCCTTAAAGGTACGCAATGTCGCCTTCTTTTCCTTTATTATGTACGCGCTCATTTCTTCCTTTATCAGTTTCAAGCCCCTACCCGAAGATCCCGGCCGGATAGAGGATAAGCGAATGAGGGCATATTTTCTTTTGCGCCCTCTGCTTTGCCTGGCCTTCATCATCTGGGCAATACCGGCCATTCAGTCCCGGCTTTTAGCCGTGGCCTATGACTTTGACGCCGGGCAGTATAAAAGTACGCTCTTCGGCACCGATGACACCTACTTCCCCAGGAGGGCCGTAGATTTTATCCTGGAGAAAAGGCCCTCCGCAAACATCTTTAACGATTTTAATTCCGGCTCTTACCTGATCGGAAGGGGTTACCCGGCGGTGCGCGTCTTTATCGACGGAAGGACCGAAGCATATGGACATGAGTTTTTCAGCCAATACCGCAAGGTCATCTCCGGAAATAAAGAGCTCTTTAAGGAAGTAGTCTCGCGTTACAGGATCAATTCCTGCATCTTCAGCCTTTTTTCGGGAAGCAGTATCCCCAGGATCCTGCGCTACATTTATCATGACCCCGGGTGGAAGCTGGTGTTTTTCGACGCCTATGGGATAGTCTTTGCCCGAGACGTTCCTCAGAATAAGGAGCTCATTAAAAGTTATGCCCTGGACCTGAAAAAATATTCTGTCCCGCAGGCGGACCTGAAGAGCATCGGCCTCAGGGGGGTCTTTCCGGCGCCGTATGTGCGGCGCGCCCAGCTCTTCTTTCTCCTGAAGGAGGATGAACTGGCGGCTGCCGAAGCAAAGGAGGCCCTTAAGATCCTCCCCAGCTGTTTCGAGGCGTACGCGCTGCTTGGAGAAGTGGCCCTGCGCAAGAAAAACTATCCCCAGGCGATGGTCAGCTTAAGGAACGCGCTCCTCATCCGGCCGGATAACACCGAGGTCCTGACAGAACTGGGCTATTGCCTGACTAAATTAAAGGACAATTTGCTCGCCCTAAAGGCGTTAGAGAAGGCGATCCGGATCGATCCGCATTATGCGCCTCCTTACTTCTATCTGGGGGGCATTTATCTTAAAGAAAAAAGGCCGGATGAAGCGGTCAGGGCCCTGGCAAAGGCGGTTGCGCTTGACCCGGAAACCGCCGGTTATCACTACCGCTACGCCGAAGCGCTTTTTAAGCAGGCGAACAGGTCCGGGGACGGAAAATCGCGCAGGGTGGCGCATGCGCATATCGAAAAATCCCGTCGGCTGCTTGGGGTTAGGTAAAGAGCAAAAAATTAAGAATTCCCTTGCATTTTTTCTAATTTATGATAAAAAAATATAATAAGTAAAATTTTTAAGGAGAGCCAGATGCGCGAACATTTGGGATTTTTGAAGACATCCAGCGCAGTCGTAAAGATTGCTGCCTGGATTTTTTTGTTATTCGGGTTTATCGGCGGCATCGGGATATTTTTAGGCCTTGTGCCGGGCGAACCGCGCTGGAAGGGGCTCCTGACCCTGGTCGGGTTTTTCTTCTTTTTCAGCTTTCTTTACATCATCGCCAAGATCGCGGACCTTTTGATCAATATCATCAACGAGATCAAGAAGGAATAATCTTTTTAAACCACTTTAAGGAGGCAAGATGAAGAAGTTTAGCAACATGATCCCCGTAGTCTTTATCGTAGCTTTAATATTTGCCGGATGCGACAACCTTCCTTTTTTGCAAGGGCTTAAGCCCAAGCCGAAACAGCAGGTGACGGCACCCATGCCTCCGATGGGTACGGTGGTCGCCAGGGTGGGGAACTTCTATGTGACCAAAGATGACTTAGACAAAGAGATCGAAAGCTTCAATGCCCTCGTCGCTGCGCAGGGCCGGCCCCAGGACAAGATCGATGCCCGCGACCAGAAGGTCAGCTACCTGAAAAACGACGTGGTGCGTAAATACATCCTTTACCAGGAGGCGCTGGGCCGCGGCCTGGACAGGAAGCCCGATATCCAGAAAGCCATCGAGACCTATAAGATCTCGCTTCTGGTGACCGAACTTCTGCGCGAAGAGATCGAGAAGATCGATGTCAGCTCCAAAGAGATCGAGGACTTTTACAATCAGAATAAAGATGCCCTGAAGGAACCGGAGCAGAGAAAAGTCCTTGAGATCATGACTCCGACGGAAGAAGGGGCCAAGCAGGTCTATATCGAGCTTCTTAAGGGCGCGGATTTTACTACGCTGGCCAAGCAGAACTCAAAGGCCTCAACTGCCCCCAAGGGCGGGGATCTGGGTTACATCGCTTATGAGTGGCAGCCGGAAAAACAGATCCGCCCCAACAAGTTCTATGAAATGGCCTTTTCGCCGTCCTTAGAAAAGGGCGCAGTAAGCAGCATATTCAAGGGCCCGGACGGCTATTATATCGTGAAGGTCGAGGACATAAAGCAGTCCGCGCCGAAATCCCTTTCCGAGCTCTGGGAAAACATCAAGAGCTGGCTCTTGTTTGAAAAACAGCAGAATGCCATCAAAAACCTCGCCGATAAATTAGCCGGGCAAACCAAGGTTGAAATTTACGAAGGAAAGGTAGATTAAATGGAGAAAAAATTATTACCGCCTATCCCCAAAAAGTTCATCCCTCTGATTATTGCGGCTGCGGCAGGCATATTAGCCATGTTTTTGATCAACTCATATCTTGCCCAGCAGACCGAAGAGGCGCGTAAGCGCGCTCAGAAGGGCGAAAAGGAAGCCGTGACCGTGATCGTAGCAGGCAGAGACCTTCCTGCCGGTACGGTTTTGGATGAAAGTATGCTGCAGATGGCCAAGGCTCATAAAAGCCAGATCCAGCCTGCGGCGACAAATGAACCCGGGCGCGTGATCGGCAAGGTGCTGATGGCCCCGGTTGCGCAGGGCGAGCAGATCCAGCTGAATAAACTGACGGTGGTCGGCGAGGTCGGGACCCTTTCTATGAGGATCCCGCCAGGGAAACGCGCCATCACCGTTACCGTAGATAATATCGCCTCAGTCGGCGGCATGATCCGGCCGATGGATCGCGTAGACGTGGTTGGCGTTGTGCCTCTGCCGGGCACTTCCGCCGAAGGCAAACCGGTCCAGCAGCAGACGACCATGCCTTTATTCCAGAATGTAACTGTCCTGGCCGTAGGCCAGGAATTCGGCCCCTCAATGGGAGTGCGCAGGGAAGAAAAGAGCATGTCTCCGGACATCACCCTGGCGCTTTCTCCCCAGGAGGCGAACCTGATCGCCTTTGTGCAGGACCAGGGAAAGATCCGCCTCATCCTGCGTTCGCCGCAGGATACAAGCGTGCAGCCGGTGGTCCCGGCCAGCTGGGATACGCTGCTACGCACCGTGATGCCGGAAAGATACAGAGAGGCTGAAGAGGGCCCTATCGAAGAATACCAGCCCAGCGGTAAAAAGGTTGAGATCTACCGGGGGCTGCAGAGAGAAGATAAATATTTGAAATAGCCAAACGAGGAGGTCAAACTGAAAACCCTGCGCTCTATTTTACGGCTGATCCTGTTAATGAGTTTTTGTTTCTCTGACGCCCCATTGTTGGTCTCGGCGGAAAAACAGATGGATAAGGATTTTGCCGAGGTGGTGAGGATGGTCATCGGAGAGACCAAGGTCATCCCCACCCGTTCGCCCACCCGCGTAGTCATCGGCAAGCCCGAGATCGCTGACATCAGCGACGTCACCGAAGGCGAGATCATGATCGCCGGAAAATCCCCGGGCACGACCAGCCTGATCTTCTGGGATGCCTTCGGAGAGCAGTCTGTCCAGGTAAAGGTGTTCGCGGAGGATATCTATGCGATAGAGGAGAGGATTAATAATCTCCTGGTGCCGCTTGGCTATAACAAGGTATATACCAAGGCAAACGAGGATGAAGGCAGAGTCCTGCTCCTGGGTACGATCAAAAAGGCGACGGACCGCGACCGCATCTACACTGCCATGGGGACATTGAAGGATAGCATCACGGATCTAATAACCGTCAGGGAGGAAGAGGCGGTAGTGGAGATAGATGTCCAGGTCCTGGAGCTGAACAAGGGCGCCACTGACACCCTCGGCTTTACCTGGCCGGGCAGCATCGAATATAAACTTACTGACGTCTCAAAGCCGATCACTATTCCCTCAAACTTCGGCGAAGTCTTTACCCTGAACAAATGGACCCGCGCTGCCATCAATCTTAACTGGAAGCTTGACCTCCTGATCCAGGAGGGAAAGGCGCGAGTGCTTTCGCGCCCGCGCATGGCCTGCCAGAGCGGCAAAGAGGCCAGGCTCCTGGTGGGTGGAGAGGTGCCGGTCTTAAGCTCGACCGTGACCGGAGGAGGTGTGCCCGGCACGACCGCCACTCCAGGGACCGTAGAATATAAGGAATACGGCATCATCCTGAACATCAAGCCGACCATAGACGACAATAAACGCGTAAATATCAATCTCGGAGTAGAAGTCTCGGAGCTCGGCGAGACAGTGAGCACCGCCTATGCCTTAGCCTACACCTTTACCAAACGCAATGCCTCTACCGAGCTCTGGATGGATGACGGAGAGACCCTGGCTATCGGCGGCCTGATCAAGCAGAGGTCGCAGGAAGACCTGCGCAAGTTCCCGTGGCTGGCTGACCTGCCGGTGCTGGGCGTGTTCTTCAGGAAGCGCACTACTACCTCCGGCGGCGGGTACGATAAATTGACGGATTCGGAACTGTTCATCACCCTTACTCCCCGCATCGTCACCGAGACAAAGGATGCACCGCCCAAGAGCGCCGAGATCAAAAAGGTGCAGCCCCCGGCTATAATCGTCGACGAAAGCACCCTTGATCCGGTCACCCGCTATGCCAGCGTCATCCAGAAGAGGATCCTGGACAATCTAAACTATCCTGTGGCGGCAAAAGAAGCGGGCTTTCAGGGGACGGTCAGACTTTACCTGCACCTCTCCTATCAGGGTCAGCTGCTTGAGGCAGTGGTCAAGGATTCATCGGGCCATAAGGTGCTCGATGACAACGCGGTAAAGATCGCCCAAAGCATGCCTTCTTATCCGCCTTTCCCCTCCACCATAGAGTCAAAGGACCTCTGGATCGAAATCCCGGTGACCTACCGCTTGAATTAGAAATGGCTAACACAATCGCGATATTCAGCACCAAAGGAGGCACGGGCAAGACTTTTTTTGCCACTAACCTCGCCGTGGACCTGGGCCACTTTGCCGGAAAGCGGGTGGCGCTGCTTGACCTGGATATCCTGGCAGTCGGAGATATGGCCAGGATGCTGGGGGCAGCCCCTAAGAAGTCCATGCTGGATTTTGCCGAAGGCCTCAAAAAGAATGCCGAAGGCGTATCCCCGAAAGATTATGCCCTGCGCCTTGAGAATTACGGGATAGATTTTCTGCCCGGGGTCTTAAGCCCCCGCCAGGCATCATATCTGGATGCGGCCAAGATCAAGAGCGTGCTTAACCGGCTGGAAAACGATTATGACTTTATCATCGTAGACACCGGCAAGGCCTTTACCGAGACCCTCTTTGCCGTCTTTAACCACACCAACCTTATCCTCCTTGTAGTCACTCCCGACGTCTTATCGGTTTATCAGACCAAATGGGCGCTGGATACTTTGCAGACCCTGCGCATACCTTTGAATATGGTAAAGATCATCCTGAACCGCTCCCAGAGCGTGGGCGGAGTGAGCTGGCAGGAGGTCTCTGCGGCTGTGCCCTGCGAGATTATCTGCCGCATGCCCTCGGAAGGAAAGGTAGTGGGTATGTCCTTAAACCGCGGGGTGCCGCTGGTGATTGATAGCCCCGGTAGCGGCTCTGCTAAGGCCATCCGGCAGCTGGAAAAAGATATGTTGACGAGAAAGGACCTCTTCCTGGCGCGCCAGGAGATAGCCGCCTCTGCCGAAGAATCACTTTTGGTCAAGGAAGGGGAGTTTTGGGAAAAATTCCAACTGACGCAGCAGCCTTTTGTAGAAGGAGAGGCGGCGGAGAAGGAGACCGACGAGATCATTGAGCTTAAAAAACGCGTGCATCAGAAACTCATTGAAAAACTTGACCTTAAGCACCTGGAAATAGATATGAATGACCCGGTCAAGGTAAAAGAGATCCGCGAAAAGACCGAGACCGCCATTGCCAATGCCCTGGCTGAAGAGACCGGGGTCTTCCTGGCTTCCTATGAGGTGCGTAAGCGCCTGGTAAAAGAGATTTCGGACGAGGCTTTAGGCTTCGGGCCGCTGGAAGACCTGATCAATGACTCTGAGATCTCGGATATCATGGTGAACAATAAGAACCAGATCTATATCGAGAAGCGCGGCAAGATCACCCTTACCCCCAAGCGTTTCATCTCTAACGACCAGGTGCGCCAGGTCATTGAGAGGATCATCGCGCCCCTGGGCCGGCACATCGACGAATCCGTGCCTATGGTGGATGCGCGCCTGCGCGACGGCTCGCGCGTGAATGCGATCATCCCGCCGTTATCCCTTACCGGGCCGACGCTCACCATCCGTAAGTTCGGCCGCGAGCGCCTCAATGTCGATGACCTCATCCGCTTAAGCAGCCTGACCCCGGAGATGAGCGATTTCCTGCGCGCCTGCATCATGACCAGGAAGAATATCATCGTCTCAGGAGGCACGGGTTCGGGAAAGACCACCGTCTTGAATGTCCTTTCAGCATTCATCCCGGCAAACGAACGCATCGTCACTATCGAAGACGCCGCGGAACTGCGCCTGAAGCAGGAGCACTGGGTGCGCCTTGAATCCCGCCCGCCAAACATCGAAGGAAAGGGCGCCATCACTATCCGCGACCTCTTCCGCAACTCCCTGAGGATGCGCCCCGACCGGATCGTCATCGGCGAGTGCCGCGGTGCAGAGACCCTGGATATGCTCCAGGCCATGAACACGGGGCACGACGGCTCCATGACCACGATACACGCCAATTCCACCCAGGACGTTTTAACCCGCCTTGACTCCATGATCCTGATGTCCGGAGTGGAGCTGCCCATCAGGGCTATCCGCGAGATGATCGCCTCAGCCCTTGATATGATCGTGCATACCGCGCGCCTTTCCGACGGAAGCCGTAAAGTGATTCAGGTCACCGAGCTGACCGGCATGAAGGACGAGGTGCACATCAACCTGCAGGATATTTTCACCTTTAAGCAGACCGGGACCGATACCCAGGGCAACGTCATCGGGAGCTTCCAGCCCACCGGATTCGTGCCTACGTTCCTGGATGAGATCAGGATCAAAGGCATAGCGCTTCCGGAAAACACCTTCAAGGTTTAGGGGACCCCCTCCATAAAAAATGCAGGTTACCAATAAATCAAAGGCTACTATCTTAGCTACTCAGGTAGAAATTGCGGATACGACTCTGCGTCGGGTGAAAGGTTTATTGGGAAGGAAGGGCCTAAACAAGGGTCAGGCCCTGGTAATCCGGCCCTGTAATTCGATTCACACCTTCTTTATGCAGTTTCCTATAGATGTCCTATTTATGGATAAGAATAACCGCGTAGTCAGGGCTCTGCCTGAGGTAAAGCCCTGGCGGCTCTCAGCCGTCTATTTCGCTGCCACCTACACCATCGAGCTTCCTGCCGGAGCCATCCGCGAAAGCCGGACTCAGGAAGGCGACCTCCTCGAACTCAGGGACACCCTTTGAGCCAAAGCTAAGGGTGTCCCTATTTTATTTCGACGGAAGAGACGCGGTTGCGGCCCTGCTGTTTGGCTTTATAAAGGCCTTCGTCAGCGCGCTTGATCAGGCTTTCAGCAGTATCATCGCCTCTAAACTCTGCCACGCCGAAGCTTACCGTTACCCGGTAGGTATTCTGCTGGTCGTTGATGAGGGTGTTCTCGATGGATTTACGCAGTTTCTCCGCAATATTGAGGGCGTCTTTCAGGATGGAGCCCCTTAAGAGCAGGATCATTTCTTCTCCGCCGTAGCGGGCCACAATATCCGAGGTGCGCACGGAATTTTTTAAAGCCGCCCCCACCTCTTTGAGCACCAGGTCTCCGACCTGATGGCCGTAGGTGTCGTTGAACTTCTTGAAGTGGTCAATGTCAGTCATGACGATGCTGAAGATCTTGGTCCGGTCAGCCCGCGCCATGATGATCTCGGTATCCAGGAGCATCTTGAAATAGCGGATATTGAAGAGGGCGGTGAGGCCGTCGGTGACCGCCATATTGAAAAAGTTCTGCCGTTCAACCGCGACACGGATGAAGTTATAGATCCCCACCACTGAGCCGTTCAACACCAGGCCCAGAAGCGGCAGCGAAAAGTCCAGCAGTATCCCTCTTCTAAAAAGCAGGGCGTTGACTCCGACAAAGGCAAAGGCAAGCAGGAATACCGCCAGCGTCTCTTTAAAGGGTTTTTCCCCGGAAATAAGAAAGGCCGGCATGAGCGCAAGCAGAAAGAGAAGAAGCACGTTGATCCAGTCCGGCACATCAAAGAGAAAAGACTTATCCAGCAGGTCGCTTAAGGTATTGGCGATCACGCCTACTCCCGGGTATTCCGGCTGCAGGGGTATGGGCTTTATATCATATAGGCCGATAGCAGTCAGGCCCACCAGGCAGATGCTGTTACGGAAATCCGAGATGGGGACCTGGGGCGTCTTATGGTCCAGAAAGTCTTTATAAGCAGCTAATACGTCCAGGAAACCGTAGTGTTTGAAGGTGTTCTGCCACTTTCCCGTCCAGTTGATCAGGAAGGTGTTCTTTTTGATCAGGGGGACTTTGACTGTTTCGTTTTTGGGGCCGGAGAGAAGGAGAAAACGCGGATCGATCTCCCGGATCTTCAGGCCCGCATAATCCATGGCGATCTGGAGAGCGGCGTGCGGATAGACCTTTTCTTTATCCCGAAAGATTAACGGTACCCGGCGGATGGTGCCGTCAATATCCGGGTAGATATTAGTGGCGCCGGTACCTTGTATGTAAGATGAGAACCTCTTAATGGGGATAAGGGCATCCTTATAATTATGGGCTTCGTTCTGGAAGGCAAAGGGCAGGTATACATTGTGGCTTGCCTTTAGCGCTTCCTCAAGCAGGGAGTCGTCCTCTTCCCTTGAGGCCTCGGAGAGTATGATATCATAATAGACGTATTTTGCCCCAAGTTCCGACAGGGCCCTGGTGAGGGCGGACAGCCACTTCCTCTCCCACGGCCAGCGGCCGACAGAGATGATGTCTGAATCGGAGATCTCAATGATGACTATGCGGGGATTATAAGAAATGGGCCCCCTGAGATTGAAGGAAAAGTCCAAAGCGGAAAGCTTCAGATAATCAAGGAGGCCCTTTTGGGAAAAAAAGAAAATCAGCGTTGCGCCCAGAAGAGCGAACGCCAGATTGACGATTAGGGTCTTTTGGAATTTCAAAGTTATTCTATAGCTTCAACCGCGACGGAGAAAGTGGTGCCTCTTACCGCGACAATGGAAGTCGGGGTCTTCACCTCGAACTTCGACTTCTCTGAATGCAGCTTCTTTGCCTTGATCAGGATGTTGCCCAGGGCCAAGTCAAGAAGCGTGGACTGCGTGCCGTCCTTCTTGTTTTCCAGGAGCTCGGAGAGTTTCACCTGGCTGTTCTCCTTTACTTCAACAGTAGCAGTCTCAGCCTTGCCGTCCACATTCAGAAGCGCAAAGGAGTTTTTCTTGGTGCGGATCATGTCGCCGGGGTTCAAAGTCATGCCTTTTTGCGCTGACTGCCAGGCAGCTTTGCCCATTTTCACTTCTACCGTGCCTTGAAACTCCATAATACTGGCTACCCTTTTTACGTTTTCCGCCAGCCCCAGGGCGGTTACGCCCAGGACCAGGCCCAGAATTAAGATTACGCCGACTAACCTCATTTTTCACCTCCTAATTAAGTATACCTCAAATAAGCCTAAAAAGCAACCGCCTAATTTAAGGCAATTATAATACGCAAAGTGCGTCTTTGTCAAGGTAAAAGCACTTTCTTAT
>Ga0194125_10000421_pt1 | contig 70750 bp, 53 predicted proteins | sample TA2KigC250mmetaG_FD_148626 | JGI IMG/M metagenome (GOLD analysis project Ga0194125, IMG submission 148626) | Freshwater microbial communities from Lake Tanganyika, Tanzania - TA2015034 Kigoma Deep Cast 250m | ecosystem: Environmental > Aquatic > Freshwater > Lake | place: Tanzania: Lake...
ACTCCTTTTCCCGTTTTCCCGTTTTCTCGTTTTCCCGTTTTCATTTGCCGAGAGCAATTGAGGTTTTGATGCGTTCCTCAATTACCGAATTAAGTTGTGAAAAGCAAAAAAAGAAAAGTTTGGAAGAAAAGTTCCATCATAAGAAATAATTGGAATAAAAAGTAAATCAATCCACAAAATTTATTACAGTATATCATAAATTCAAATGAGATTCAAGTATTTTTTATTTAGAATTGACGGAAGTTGATATCTGATGTATAATTACTGGTAGTTGTCAAATAGTGTTGTGAGGTGCAGCTATGGATAAAAAGGTTTTTGCGATATTCGTTCTAAACATCATTTTTGTCTTGATGTTTTGTGGATGTTATTCATCTATGCAGCAAGGACAGGTAACGGATGGCCCCAATATTACGTTTGCCTTGCATCCGTTAAATCATGCTACCGATTTTTACACGTTCCCTAATGGTGAAAATAGAGTCTATGTTGATGCCGTGGGTTCCATGGTATTTCGATATGGTTGGGTGGCCTCACAAGAAAGCGAATTGGGACATTCCATCGGACTGCTGTTTGATTGGGTTAAAGAAGAGATTGAACCTTTTGTGAGAGGCAACTATTATTGCCAATTTCCCAAGAATTCTTATTTTTTTAATGTTGGTATTGGAGGAGAATTCGGTATTTGGTTCCCAGTATTTCCCTTATTCCCTTATGTCGTCATCAGTAGAGATTTAGGTACTCGTTTCACGGTATATAGTGAAGTACGAACAGCATATCCCTCTAAGCACTATTGGGTAGTGCCAACGCTCGGCGTTGGATTTGACGTTTCTAAGCATTTTTCTCTATTTGGTGAAGTGAACTTATGTATTGATGATGAAATGACTGCCCCGGTCATAGGATTAGGAATTAATCTTCATAGGCGTCAGGACTGAGCGTGCCTATTTTGTTAGAGGCGTTATGTTTATAGCCAGGTGTATACTAATAACTCAAAGTGACCAGTGTCGAGTGATGAGTGATACGTGATGCGTGATACGTGAATAATATATCCACTCACCACTCACCAATTACTACTAACCAAAACGAACGGTTTCATTAACTAGCAATTTGCGATAATAAATGAAGGAGAGGATATGAAGTGCAAAATCATCATCATATTTTTCACAGCAATAGTTGTTATCAACTATACTAATTTCGCTTATGCGCGTAAGGGACCCACATGGTTATTCACAGTCCCGACCGCAGATACTCTCACAGAGGGCAAGTTCGCAATCGGCTGGCTCCATGCGGATATCGGTTTTACGGATGAATTGGAGATAGGTATCCACGGAGTAAAATATAATTTAGAACCTGGAGCCAGAACTCAAACGGGTTTGGCTATCGGTGCGGCGGCGTTTGGGTGGTGGGGACCTTACATCGTAGGAAGCAAGCGTTCTGATTCGTTCATTTGGCATATTGGCATCAAGACCGCCCCGTCTTTCCTGTTCGCCGCGGCAGAAATACCAATGTCTCTCAAAAACACCTTAATACTCGAAGCGAACGATGGTTTCCATATTGGTGTGCGGCGGTATATCAGTCGTCGCCTGACTTTAGACGTGGGGGTGTCTTATACCAATTTCAACATCTACCAACGCGATTTTTATGTGGATTACCCATTCGGACATTACAAACGGTCTCTTTGGACATTTGATTTCTCGCCAATAATTGGAATCGCTTATTCTGATATATTTTAGGAGGGAATCATGTATCAAGTTGGAATTCTTGGAAATTGTTGTACACATGGAGTTGGAGCCGTTGGTTCTTTGAAGTCGCGGGAAGATATAAAAATTATCGCGGGATATGAATCAAATCCGCGCAGAGCAAAGGAACTCAGTAATGCGTTGGGATTTGCGTTGGCTGAAAACTATGACGAAATTTGCGAAAATCCAGACATAGATATTGTTGTTATCACGACTGACCCGTGTGATAAAGCCGAAATGGTCGAAAAGGCAGGTAACGCGGGGAAACACATCTTTCTCAATAAACCATTTTGCCCGTAAGCCGAAGGCGTCGGTGAGCGAAGCGAACATACTTTAGCTGATGCAAATCGCATTGTCAAAGCCGTCGAAGAAAGCGGCGTTAAACTCGTTTTCGATATTCCAATGGTAAAATTTTTGCCGCCTTTGAGTAAGTTGAAGGAAGAAATTCTGGCGGGTAAATACGGTAAAATCATCAGTTACTACCATGCTTTTGGCATGACATTCCCAACCAAACTTTTTCTTTTCCGAAAAGAAAAAGTTTGAGCAAAAAGAAAAGAAGAGGAAATTATTTCTTTGGATTTTCCCATCCGAGAACTCTGGCCTGAGAGATTTGACCCTCCAGCAAAAGCGGGGGGCGGCGAAATGACGAATATGGGCTGTTATGCCATCGACTTTGCGGTGACGATTCTTGGAATGCCGAAAACAGTTCAAGCTAAGTGGATGAAATTCTGGCGAGAATATCAAGAAGCAGAGGTCGAGAATTTTGGCCAAATTATTTTGGATTACGGTGATTTTTACGCGATGTTATCAGGGTGAGCCAATAAAGGGAAATAACTCCCTCAATCTTCTGTTTGAGCATACCAACATTTTTATCGACCCCTATTCTGAGACCTTGATGATTAATGGCACGCCGAAGAATGTTCAAGAATATCTGGCAGGTTACAAAGCTGAATCCTCGATAGCTCAACTTCTACGATGTATTGAAACCGGCGAGGAGCCCGAAAGCAACGCCAAAATTGGAGCAATGGGAGTCGAAGTGTTAATGGCGGCTTACCGTTCTATTGTAGAGGGTGGGAAAATAGTTTCATTGCCTCTGAAAAAATAATTGCATCTGTCATTAAAAATCTTGCGGAGACCAAAGCAGAAACTTATGGTATATATGATTGGACTTGAGTTTTTTTACAAGGATAACAGATGAAACGAGTTGTCTTAACAGGTGGGCCATGTGCTGGCAAAACCACCACTTTGAATAAACTTCGTTGCGCTTTTGATAACCGTATTGTAATAGTGCCAGAAGCAGCCACAATGTTATTATCTTCTGGTTTTCCTGTACCAGGTGAAGAGATAGAATGGTCGCCTGAATGGCAAATGGAATTTCAAGCAGCAATTTTCGCCGTTCAGAAGAGTATGGAAAATGTTTATACATTATTAGCTCAAGAACAAGGCGCTTCCTTAGTCATTTGCGACCGCGGATTATTAGATGGAGCAGCATATACTCAAGGCGGACTAAAAGCATTCTGCCAGGTTCATAATGTTGACCTCCCTGCGGTTTTGGCTCGTTATGAAGCGGTTATTCATTTAGAATCGTTGGCGGTTGGTCGTCCTGAACTTTATGGTAAAACCAGCAACGAAAAACGAATGGAATCACTCGAAGAGGCGCGAAAGCTTGAACTTGCCATCCGAATGATTTGGAGCAACCATGCCAATTATTTTTTTATCAATTCAGAAAACACCATGACTGAGAAAATTAGCAAAGTAATTGATATAGTTGAAACTATCCTTTTGCGTGAAACGTGATGCGTGATACGTGAAACGTGAAGTATATATAGCACCTTTTGTATCAAAACGCACGATTTAACATGAACTAAAAATTTTCATCTTGATATTTTTTGCCATATTCAGTATAATAATTTTAGTATCCCAGTTTGGCGTTTTGTGATAAATTTATAATTTTGTGCCCTGGGAAATTTACTTTTTATTCCAATTATTACTTACAAGGAGATTAAAAAATGGAATGGCTTTACCGAGTCAACATGACGGAAGGAAAGGTAACCAAAGAAAAGGTTCCTGAAGCTTATGCTGGTCTGGGTGGCCGAGGCTTGACATCAACGGTCGTTGCTACTGAAGTGCCTCCTACATGTCATCCGTTGAGTGAGAGCAATAAGCTGGTTATTGCGCCGGGATTGCTAACGGGTACTGCTGCCGCTAATTCAGGACGGTTGTCCATTGGCGCCAAAAGTCCACTCACCGGCGGCATCAAAGAGTCCAATGCTGGTGGAACGTCGGCTCAAAAACTCGCCAGGCTTGGCATTGCCGCTATCGTTGTGGAAGGCAAACCTGAGAATGGAAAGCTTTTTAAATTGAAGTTTGATACCAACGGCGGAGAACTATTGCCTGCCGATGAATTGAAAGGTTTGGGGAACTACGATACAGTTGCCAAACTAACGGAAAAATATGGCGAAAAGGTGGGATATATCTCCATCGGCCCATCTGGCGAGATGAAAATGTCTGCCGCTTCCGTGGCTGTCACAGACCCAGAAAATCGTCCAACGCGTCATGCTGGTCGTGGTGGAATGGGCGCAGTGATGGGTTCTAAAGGGCTGAAGGCCATCATCGTGGACGATTCAGGTACAAGTCGCCCAGCTGCCAAAGACCCGGAAGCCTTCAGGGAAGCTTCACGGACTTTTGCACGCTTGCTGCGCGAGCATCCTGTAACTGGCGAAACGTTGCCGACTTACGGCACTAATGCTTTAGCGAATGTCATCAATGAAGCTGGCGCCTATCCGACGCGCAATTTCAGCGATGGACGATTCGAAGGCGTTGACAAAATCAGCGGCGAAACTCTACGTGAGACTATAATTGCACGCGGCGGTTTGCCCAAACATGCTTGTCACCCAGGATGTATAATTCAATGCTCTGGAATCTATCATGACAAGGATGGCCACTATATGACCAAGCGGGTAGAATACGAAACGGTCTGGGCAAACGGCGCAGACCTTGGTATCGATGACCTCGACGCGATCGCGATGATGGACCGACTCTACGATGACTACGGTCTGGACACCATTGAGATGGGAGCTACTATCGGTGTCGCAATGGAAGCTGGCGTCAAACAATTTGGCGATGCTCAAGGAGCTCTCGAATTGATTCATGAAGCTGGAAAGGGCAGTTATTTAGGACGCATCCTGGGAAATGGCGCGGCAGTAACTGGCCAGACATTTGGAGTCTCTCGCGTACCAGTGGTCAAGAGACAAGCTTTGCCAGCGTATGACCCGCGGGCTGTTAAGGGTGTCGGCGTAACTTACGCGACCTCGACGATGGGCGGTGACCATACCGCAGGATACAGCGTAGCGCCTAATATTCTAAAAGTCGGAGGCGATGTGGACCCGCTCAGTCCCAAGGGACAAGTGGAAACGTCCCGAAATCTGCAAATCGCCACCGCCGCTGTAGATAGCACTGGACTATGCTTATTCGTCGCCTTCTGTGTGTTAGATAAACCTGAAGCCCTGGATGCCATCGTGAATATGATTAATGCTCAATACGGTTTGAGCTTGACCGGCGATGATGTCACGGAACTTGGCAAAAATGTTCTGAGAACCGAACGCAAATTCAACCAAGCAGCGGGATTTAGCGCAAACGATGACCGATTGCCAGATTTCTTCAAGACTGAAGCGTTGCCTCCTCATAACGTGGTCTTTGATGTTCCCGATGAAGAGTTGGATACGTTGTTCAACTTCTAACCCCGTGAGTTTTGCAAACCTTCGAGGTTTTCAGAAACCTCGAAGGTTTGCATCAGAAGGAGTCGAAGATGAAAAGATTTATGGCAATTCTATTCCTATTTTTGTCAGCGCCCACATGGATTGCCTCCGCTGAGCTGACAAAAGGGGAAATAAAGGAAATTCAAGAGATAATGAGGCAGGAACTTCAGCATGTGGATAGGCGGTTTGATGATATGAATAAACGGTTGGATGATATGAACAACCGCATAAATGACATGAACAACCGTATCAGTGAGGTGAATAATAGCATCAATGACCGCATTGATGCTATGAATAACCTCATGCTCTGGGGATTTGGAATAATTTTCGCTGGCATGTTTGCTTTATTGGGATTTGTCATCTGGGATAGAAGAACCGCCCTGGCGCCAGCGACAAGGAAGAATAAGGAGTTAGAAGAGAGACAAGAACGGATAGAGAAAGCACTCAAGGAATTCGCAATAGAAGAACCAAAATTAGCTGAAATTTTAAAGCAGAGGGGAATATAGTGAAGGAAACCCGTTTTCTCTGGGAAAACGGGTTTCTGGCGAAGCGGATTATAGTATAACGATAATTAGTGAGAAAGTTGCTAATCGAATGCTAAAGAATGCCAGGGATTTTGTGGGACAGATTAGAGAGGTGTTGGAAAGATGAAAAAGTTTAACAAGACACAAACTATGAAACGGTTTCGTGAAATGATTCTCGCCGAATATCCGTATCTAAAGTATGCTGGAACGTGGAAAGCGGAAGGAATAACTCATCTGATATTTACGATGACGAATGGGGACGAGCTTGAGTTAGAAGAAGAAATAGTATCCAGACTCAATAAAGTAATTCTCGAAACAGGACATTTCTTTCTGGCTGGCGTTGATGCAGAATCTGAAGTAACTAAGCTTCCTGGATTTAAAAGGAATAGCTTTTAGACACCGATTCTATAATAGACACAAAGGAACACGTCTTCCGCCCAAGCTGAAGACGTGAAGGAGATTCAAATGGCAACAATATATGGTGAACTAAAACCATCGCCCCGAATTTTGTTGGGGCCTGGTCCGAGCAACGTAAGCCCACGGGTTTTAAAAGCAATGGCGACACCCATGTTGGGATACCTTGACCCGGAGTTTATAAAAATTATGGACGAAACCGCTGATATGCTGCGCGCGGTTTTTGGCACCACGAACACCTTGACTTTTCCCGTTTCTGGAACAGGAATGTCGGGGATGGAGGCTGCTCTGTGCAATATTATTGAGCCTGGCGATGAAATTATCGTTTGCATCAAAGGCTACTTTGGCGGACGCATCGCAGACATTGCTGGACGCATTGGCGGCAAACCGACCGTTGTTGAAGCGGAATGGGGCAAAATTATCCCGCCAGAAAAAGTTGAAGACGCCTTAAAAAAGGTTAAAGCTAAAGTTGTAGCGATAGTCCACGCGGAAACCTCGACTGGTATTTTACAACCTCTTGATGAAATAAGTAAGATAGTCCACAATCACGGCGCATTATTTCTCGTCGATTGCGTGACTTCTTTAGGCGGACAACCTGTTGATTTAGATAGACGTTGCATTGATATCTCCTATAGCGGCACGCAAAAATGTTTGGGTGGTCCTCCCGGATTAGCACCCATCAGCTTTAGTGAAGCGGCGGTAAAAGCGATTAAAAACCGCAAAACCAAAGTCCAGAGTTTTTATTTCGATATGAACCTACTTGAACGCTACTGGGGCGGCGAGCAACGAGCATATCATCATACTTTATCCATGACGATGGTGTATGCGTTAAGAGAAGCGCTCAGAATTGTCCTTGAGGAAGGTTTGGAAGCGCGGTATGCGCGCCATCAATGCAATGCCGACGCTTTGAAAGCTGGCTTAACAGCGATGGGGATGAAGTTAGTTGCTCAAGAAGGATATCGCGCGCCGATGCTGACAACCGTGGCAATCCCGGATGGAGTAGCCGATGCGAATATCAGAAAAGCCCTGCTGAATGAGTACGGCATTGAAATCGGCGGCGGACTCGGAGTTTTTGCCGGCAAAGCCTGGCGCATTGGTTTGATGGGTGAGTCCTCCACTCAAAGCAATGTTTTGCTTCTCTTGAGCGTATTGGAAAAACTGCTATCCAGGGAAGGTTACAAGGTTGAGCCAGGCATTGGGGTTAGTGCTGTGGTGAGGATAAAATAAATGAAACGTGAAACGTAATGAGTAATGAGTAATAAGTAATTTTTCTTTTTACTCATTACTCATCACTCTAAAATGGAACGTGTCCGCGAACAAATTGAACTTCGATGCAAAATATAACTGGAAAAATGGAGAGTTAAGCATCATGTCAAAGAATAGTCAACTACCTGAGAAAATCCAGGAATTACTCAAGAAAAAGGGTTGGCTATGGCCACCTGATGAGAAATTGAAGGCGCAATGGGACTCGGCCACCGAACGCATTCACAATAGCAAACAACGATTTGAAAGCGCTGAGGAAATGTTGGCAGTTTTGGAAGGAGAAAGGGGATTTGAACGTGTCTGCGAAACAATTAGACTTCGACGCAAAAGTTCGTCGGGGGTTCAACCCCCGATGAACAATAAAGATTATCTATGATGGAGAATTGAATATCATGTCAAAGAATAATCAATTACCTGAGAAAATCCAGGAATTACTCAAGAAGAAAGGCTGGACATGGCCGCCCGACGAGAAACTAAAGGCACAATGGGAATCGGCTGCCAAAAGACTTGCCGGTAGCTTGAAAGTCGATAATGATAATGAATTACTTGAACTGCTTGATGGGATAAGGGGGATGGAACGTGTCCGCGAACAAATTGAACTTCGATGCAAAACTTCCTGAAATCATTTACTGGGATACTTCCTTTGTGCATGTTTGTTTGATTGGCGAACCTACCGAACCCTATTACACAGAATGTCAGAATTTTCAAGCGCGACTTAAAAGTGAAGGTGTTCTATCGGTAGTATCAGATTTCGTGTATGACGAAACAGCCTTCATCTGGGTTAAACGTGAGTTGGTAAAAGCAGGTCAATCACTCGGCTTGCATTGGCTTGATGTGAAAGACGAACAACCCAACTTAATCGGTCAAGCAATGCGAGATTTCAAAGTGAAAAAAGCAGACCTTGAAGCATTGACGCTGAAACTCCCCATAGTCGATGAGGTAACCAATCTTGCGTTCGATTTGATGGAACGGTTCGACCTCCTGCCGACAGACGCTTATCACATTGCCACCGCCTTGTCATCCGAAGTTACCGCTGTTGTTACCATCGACGAGGATTTCTTGCGGGTTGATGGAATCGAAGTTTATACTGCATTAACTTGAGGAGACGTTTTAGCAGAAAAATTATCAATAGATAACATAATCAGTTATGAATTTTAACTTTACACCTTATTGTCATCCTGAACGAAGTGAAGCATCTCTATGCCTCAACACGAGAGATTCTTCGCTTCGTTCAGACGCCGCTTTGAGCCTGTCGAAGGGATGACAAAAACTTAGATGCTTAGGAGATGTCAAACATGAAAAAAGTTCTAATCACAATATTACTAACAATCATCATAATCGCCCAAACAAGCGTAGCTCAACGGATATACAACCCCGCCAACGGACACCTTTACGAAAAATTCGATACTCCCATGACCTGGAATGATGCAAAAGCCTACTGCGAATCCGTAGGCGGCTATTTGGCTACGGTGACTTCACAAGAAGAACAAGATTGGATTTGGAGTAATTTGGAACCTCTCGACTGTTACTTTGGCGCATCAGACATTGAGGAAGAAGGTGTTTGGAAATGGGTAACGGGTGAGCCGTGGGATTATACAAATTGGGCTCCTGGGCAACCCGATAATAACTTCGACGGTGAACATGTAATCCATTGGTTGACATCTGATGGACTTTGGAATGACATTTCAGGCAGTCACGCGAGAATATTTGTCTGCGAATATGAACCATCCAACGAAGTTTTTGTCTCACCAAATGGCAGTGATGAAACTGGCGATGGCAGCGCGGAGAATCCGTACCGTACTATTCAACACGGCATTGATATGTCGCCCCGCAAAGATGCCGTCGTTCGAGTTCTTCCCGGAACATACCAGGAAAACATCACTCTAAGCAGTGACCTTATGGTGCTTGGTTCTGGCGCTGCCCAGACCATCATCACGGCAGCCGGCGGAAATGTAGTATCTGCAACCAACGTGGTTGAGGTAACTTTAGCAGGTTTCACCATCGACGGGCAAGGCGCTGCAAGCAATGGTATTCTATGCAGCGGGGCAACGGCAATGATGATGATTAACGATAACATCATCACAAGGGCGACAACAGGCATTAGGTGTTCAGATTCCGCAAACGTCTTAATCCAAAGCAACACCATTCGGCAGCATGTTGAGGTTGGTGTTTACTGTGATGACTCAGCAAATGTGGATGTCAAAAATAACACAATTGAGCAGAACGGTAGAGAAGGGATTTTATGTGGTGGTTCAGCATATGCGACTATCAGCAATAATACCATCAGCCAAAATGGTGGGAACGGCGTTTCGTGTTGGTCTACCAATGTTACTATCGACGATAATAATCTTGAAGATAATGAAGAACATGGAGTCGCTTGCAATGGAGATGCGAAGGTTAGCATCATTAACAACAATATTCGTCGTAATAATTATGATGGAGTATCCTCTTGGGATACAGCAGATGTAACTATTCAATATAATGTCATGAGTGAAAACAACAGTGAGGGAGTTTCTTGCACTGCTTCAAGCACAATGACTTGCATCTCAAATACTATTCAGTATAATTGTCATGGCTTATGGTGTACTGGCAACGCTGTTGTAAACATTACTGATAATCTGATTCACAGCAACCAGAATCGTGGAATTGTACTTTCAGGTTCATCAAACACCACAATTATCCGCAATATCATTCGCGACCATCATGGTGCAATTGATTGTCATGAATCAGTAAATGTGCTCATTGGCGGCAATTTGACCGATGCCAACAACATTTTAGACAACCGTGGAGTAGCAATACGCAACTGGGCTTCCACTACTATTGATGCCACCTACAACTACTGGGGCGCGACCGATGAAAAAGAAATCGCCGCGATGATGATAAACGAAGGCAGCGGCAGCATCGACTTTATCCCATTTGTCGGCGACCCAAGGATTATCGGAGACGTCAGCGGCAATGGAACAATCTCAGCCTACGACGCCGCGTTAATCTTACAATTCACAGTCGGCTTGATTGATAAACTTCCCGTATCCATGTCGAAATCGCCTCAGTATAGCGCGCCGCGTGATTACGAATTGAGGTTGCCGAACTTAGCCGCCAGGCCGGGTGAACGGCTTCATGCGCCTATTGCTATCAGCGATGCTACCGGATTAAGTTACGGCGGCGTCATCATCAAATATGACCCAAGCGTTTTGAAAGTCATTGACGTTGCCGCGCTTGGGATGCTCTCCGGTTCGTACTGGAAAGCGAATACCCACCCCTACCCCTCCAAGGAGGGGACGCGGACTGGTGAAGTGCGATTTGCCTTCGCAACGCCGCTTCCGATGGAGGGCAAAGGAAATCTGCTGATGATTGACTTTGAAGCCCTGCCCAATACTACGGGACGCGAGAGCCCGTTAATCTTTGACACAGTTGAATTTCCAGAGGGGCAGAATATCAGGGCAATCAACGGCAGCGTGACAATTCTCCCAGAAAGAACGATGTTGTTACAAAATTATCCAAATCCCTTCAACCCGGAGACATGGATTCCGTTTCAATTGGCGCAAGATGCCGTGGTCATTCTGAGAATCTATAACCAGAAGGGGCAACTTGTCCGCGCGTTGTCTATGGGCGCAAAGCCGGCGGGCACATATATTTCCAGAGATAAAGCCGCATATTGGGATGGACGAGATTTTGCCGGTGAAAAAGTTGCTAATGGTGTGTATTTTTATACCTTGTATGCGGGCGACTTTTTGGCCACGCGTAAATTGGTTTTGATGAAATAGCCTGTAATATATTTTAGACTTCCGAAGTCCTGGAGACTTCGGAAGTCTAAACGAAGTCAAAAATGGATATAGATACCATTAGGCAGATGGTTCAAAATAGGGATTTCATGGCGACCAAGCATGTTGCTGATAGAATGGCCCAAAGGCAGGTATCTGAGGAACAGATAATCACAGCAATTATGAATGGTCGGATTATTGAAGAGCGTCCAAAACAGAAACCGTATCCTAAATGTTTGATAGCTGGAAACGTAGAAAGGAAAATAGCAGGTGTTTCTTTTATAATGCCTCTGTACATTGCTTGTGCTTTGGGAGATACACTTTATCTTCTTTCCACGTATTGGGAAAGGCCAAGAGATTGGTACCGTTCCTAACTTCACAAGGAGGTTTTATTTAATGAAAATATTTCAATGTGGACAATGTGGTGGAGAATTGGAGGAACGCATGATTGATTATCCCATCAGTCAAAATGGCGAGGTTATTATTCTGGAAAATGTGCCTGTCAATGTATGTCGTAGCTGTGGTGAGATGTGGTTTAGTAGTGAAACGCTTTCAGTGATAGATAAAGCTGCGTCTTACACCGAAAAACCGCGCCGCACAAAACCTATCTTTGTTTGGTCTTATGAAGAGTTTGCTGTTGCTGTATAACTCCATGTTTCCGAAGTCTCGAAGACTTAGGAAGCATAGACAAAAATTCCCCTTTGAAAGGAGGGACGCAATGTCGTCAAAAATTCAAGAATTATCTCCGCATGAATTGCGATATCACTGTGATGAAGCGCAATTTGATTTCGAAAGTACTGAGAATTTACTATCTCTTGAGGGCATGATAGGACAGGAGCGCGCTCTACGCTCGATTGATTTCGGTGTATCCATCCAAAGTCCTGGTTTCAATATATATGCGATGGGGCCTACAGGTTCAGGTAAAACTTCTGTGGTCATTGAACAACTTCAGGAAAGAGCTAAACAACTGCCCACTCCGGATGATTGGTGCTATGTCCAAAATTTTTCTGAGCCGCATAAACCGAAATACCTTAGGTTAGCGGCAGGCAAAGGCGTTGAACTGCGCAATAATCTGGATAGACTGGTCGAGGAACTTCAGCGTGATATTCCGCAAGCGTTGGAAAGTGAAGATTACGAGAATGAGCGCAATCGCATCGTTCAGGAGGCTCAACGCAAGCGTAACGCCGAATTTTCGAAATTAGACCAGACCGCCAGAGAACGCGGTTTTACGTTGCAACGGGCACCATCCGGTTTGCTCCTTGTGCCGCTTGTCGAAGATAAACCGATGACACCAGAACAGTATGCTCAATTGTCAGAAGAGGATAGAGCAAAGATCGAAGAAAAAGGTCAAGAATTACAGATAGAAATGACCAACACGATGAGAACTGTTCAAGCCATTGAAAGAGAGGGACGAGACCAACTAACTGAATTGGAACGCAACATCGCGATGTTTGCGGTAGGACATTTGATCGATGAATTGAAGGAGAAGTATAGTAGTTTCCCTGATGTCGTAAGCTACCTTGACGAAATTCAAAAAGATGTTATTGAGCATGTTGGCGATTTTAAACCGGTTTCGCCAGAAGGACAACAAATGTTTCCGTTTATGCCGCCGCGCGCATCCTTTGAAAAATACAAAGTCAATGTCATTGTTGACAACTCTCAAACGGAGGGCGCGCCTATCGTCATAGAAAGAAACCCGGCGTATCATAGGTTAATAGGCCGGATAGAACGGTTAGCGCAATTTGGAACCTTAGTAACCAATTTCACCATGATAAAATCCGGGGCCTTGCATCGGGCCAACGGTGGATATCTCGTTTTGGAAACCGAGAATCTGCTACGCAACCCGTTTTCGTATAGCGCGCTGAAACGAACTCTGAAAGATGGAGAAATTCGGATTACAGACTTCGCTGAAGAATTGAGTCTGATTAGCACAATAACTCTTGAGCCGCAAGCAATTCCCTTTAATGTAAAGGTCGTGCTTATTGGTAATCCCTTGTTTTACTATCTGTTGGAAGAGTATGATGAGGATTTTGCGGAATTATTCAAAGTGCAGGCGGATTTTGATGTTCAGATGAATAGAACCGATGACAACATAAAGCGATTTGCTCAATTCCTCAAAATGCATTGTGAAAAGGAAAACCTTCCACACTTTGACAAAAGCGGCGTCGCACGGATGATAGAATATAGCGCAGAATTGACAGCCGACCAAACGAAATTGAGCGCCCGATTCGCAGATATATGCGATATGGTTCGTGAAGCTGGGTTCTGGGCGAAGCAAACTGGTAATGGCTTGATTACCCGCCAGGATGTCCAGAAAGCCATCGATGAGAAAGTCTATCGTTCAAACCGCATCGAAGAGCGCATTCAGGAAATGATAGAGCGCGGTCAGATTTTCATCTCAACCGATGGCGCGGTTGTCGGGCAGGTCAACGGCCTCTCGGTGATGAGCCTTGGCAAATATATGTTTGGTAAGCCCTCCCGTATCACTGCTCGCACATACATGGGACGCGGAGGTGTAACCAACATAGAACGGGAAGTCCGGATGTCAGGCCCCATTCATAACAAAGGCGTGATGATTCTGTCAGGGTATTTAAACGGCAAGTACGGACAGGAAAAACCGGTTTCAATGTCTGCCCAAATTGGATTTGAACAATTGTACGAAGGGGTTGAAGGCGATAGCGCCTCATCAACCGAGTTGTATGCACTCCTATCGAGTCTGTCGGAAATTCCAATCAAGCAGAGCCTCGCGGTGACAGGCTCCGTGAACCAGCGCGGTGAAGTTCAGCCAATTGGAGGCGTCACACAAAAAATTGAAGGTTTCTTTGGTGTTTGTAAAGCCTTCGGCCTAACCGGTGAGCAAGGGGTGCTGATTCCGAAAGCGAATGTCACGAACTTGATGCTTAAAGAAGAGGTCATCGAAGCGGTTAAAGAAGGAAAATTTCATATTTACCCCGTAGAGACCATCGAACAGGGCATCGAAATTCTCACCGGCAAGGAAGCAGGCGAGCGACAAGAAGATGGAAAATATCCAGCAGGTACTATCAACTGGGCGGTTGAAGAGAAGCTTGCTGAATTTGCCGAGGGCATGAAAAAACATGAAGAGGGTGAGGAGGAAAAGGAAGCAGAAGAAGGGGATGAAGATAAAGGGGAAGAGAATAATGATGGTGAAGAGGAAGAGGAGTAATCTACCTTTCATAAACCTCGCGGTTGTATATCAGAGTTGTTTTGTTCAGGAACCAGGTTTTGGAATTGGGAATGCGGAATTTTAGGATTGATGATTGATGATTGATGATTGATGATTGAAAAACTCTCCCTCAATCGACAATCAACAATCCCAAGACAATCGACAATCCCAAAATCCGAATTCCGCTCACCTGGTTCCTATATGCACTTCTTTACGAAGTAACCAAACTTTTCTTGCCCACTTTTCTTTTAACAACCCTCCTGCCCCCCTTTATTAAGGGGGAAAGAAAAGTGGGGTCAAAAGAAATAAGAGGAAGAGAAAAGTTCCATCATAAGAAATAAGAGGAAAAAAAGTAAAGGAGTCCTCAGAATTCAGAGGAGGAGAACATTATCATGACGTGGAATCCATTTCATGAATTAGAAGAATTCCAACGACAGATAGATAGAATGTTTGGTATGTCCCGGCGACGCGCGAGCAGCGGTTACCCACCCATTGATTTGATAGATGCTTCTGACAAATTTGTTATTCTGGCCATGTTGCCAGGCGTTAAACGGGAAGAAATTGGTATATCGGTAGCTGATGAGCGAACTATCATATTGCGGGGCGAAAAAAAACGTGAAACCGCTGAAGGCGCAAGATATATCCGGCGTGAACGAGGCTATGGTGCCTTTGAGAAAAAGATTGAATTACCTGAACCTATTCAAACTGACAGAGTTAAGGCACAGTATACCAATGGCATATTGAACATTATTCTGCCTAAATCCCGACCGTCTGGCCCTATGGTAATCTCTGTCAACTGATGTTCTATACGGAGTTTGGACTTCCGAAGTTTGGGTTGCTTCGCTACACTCGCAATGACATTACTTCGGAAGTCTGGAGAAACTTTAAAATCTGTAATGGTCCAAATGATGTTACTGTATTTACGAAGTAAACCAGTCCTTACATTTATCCTTTGATGAGTAGAAACTGTAGAACATACCCATCTACTGTCAGGCATGGTTGCCGGCTTGTTCAAAATTTTTGAACAAGCCGACGGCATGTTCTACTTGTGCAACATCTCTTGAACATGTAAAAGAAATTTTAAAATCCCGCAAAGAAAGGAGGGTAATAACCTGGTTCTTGAAAAAGGGTAGTAATTGACAAAGATGTGATAAGAAACAGATAGAAACGCTAAAGAACCACGAAATAATGCTTATAGTAAAACAATATTTTCCTATGACAGGGGCGGCGCAACAGAGTTTGACTCCACCGGTAGATATTTACGAGACAGATACGGAAGTGGTTGTGGTTGCTGATATGCCCGGTGTTTCAAAAGACCAAATTTTGATGAACGTTATTAGCAATCAATTAACTATCTCGGGCTATTTTCAAACGGAATGGGAGGGCACGAAATTAGTTAGAGAATTTCCGAATTGCAATTACTCGCGAACATTCAGACTCTCTAATGTAATAGATGTAGAAAATATTCAAGCGAAGATTACAGATGGGGTTCTTACCATAAAATTACCCAAAAAGCAACTTGCGCAACCATATCAAGTACCGATTGAAACAGATTAATGGTGGCAAGATGGCAAGGGGGCAAGAAGGCAATTGCCCTTTAGCCCCTTTACTCTCTTGCCCCTTAGCCCTTGGAATATAGGTATAGGGTTATTATAGGCTGGGATTGATTGATATGTTGTTTAGAAGAAAAAAGACAGAATCTACATTGGATTTGAGCGTTGATGAAATCAATGATTTAATTCGCTCTAACCTGGAATACGCTGAACAATGTGCTCATGAAGGTAATGTTTCTGGGATGGAAATGGCTCTTGAAGTCGCCCTGGAGCAGGCTCAAAAAATCGGTCGAACACTAAAGTTGAGCCGCATCTCGGAAATTAAATTGAGAGGCTATGAATGTGGTGTAGAAGCGCTACAAGCGCGGATAAAAAGCCTGGAAGCGGAAGGTAAATCAGTAGAAGCGCAACGCTTGCAGATACTTTTGGAATCTTACTCTAACGAAGTTGAATTGTTTAGACGCGCTTTAAGATAAACTGTGTTCAATTGGGAGTTCTCGCGGAAAATCTAAAGTAGCCATAAGGGTGAATAAATGGAAGATTGGAAGAATGGAAGGAAAGGAAGGAAAGGGTGGAATGGGGACACACCGAAAGATTTTATGAATAGGATTTCAAGACGGAAATTTCTCCAAAACTCAGCCATCGGAGGTTTAGGTTTCACCGCTTTTTCTAAGTTTGCGATGCCAATAGTGTTCTCCTCCGTCATGGACGCGGATGCGGCTCAAGGTGTAATAAGTAAAGTAGTTTATCTTCATGACGATAATCTAACGTCAGGTATCATACCAAACGAAACGCTTCTCCAAATATCGATTGTGTCTTGTTTGAAAAAGCTCACAGGTAAATCGACAATTTCTGAAGCATGGCAGGAGATACTTCCCAATTATAAACCAGACCAAGTTATAGGCATCAAGGTAAATTGCATTAATAGTTCTCTTCCAAGCCATCCGCAAGTCGTCAGCGCTCTTATCAGTTCACTGGTTGATTTCGGAGTTCCGGAGAATAACATCGTAATCTGGGATAGAACGAACGGCGAACTCTCACGTTGTGGATACAATCTGAATACCGGGGATTTCGGCGTCAGGTGTTGGGGAACGAATTCAGGCGGTTGGGGATATGATAAGAGTAAACCGATTAAAGTCGCCGGTCAAACGAGATATCTGAGCAAAATTCTGACGCAACTTTGTGATTATCTCATCAATGTCCCTGTGCTTAAAGACCACAGCGCTGCCGGTGTTACGTTGAGCCTGAAGAACCATTACGGTTCTGTGGATAATCCCGGTGCGATGCACGGCGACAACTGCGACCCCTTCATCGCGGAGTTGAACAAGGCACCGGATATAAAGAACAAAACAAAACTCATAGTTTTAGACGCTCTTTTGGGAATATATTTAGGGGGGCCTGGCGGTGCGCCGCAGTTTAAGCCGAATATCCTCGCCATGAGTTACGATACCGTTGCTCTGGACTGGTATGGTCTGCAATTGATAAATGAGGAACGCCAAAATCGCGGCCTCGGAAAAGTCACTGAAAAAGCGAGATATATTCAGACCGCAGCCCAGATGGGACTTGGCACGAACGACAAATCCCAAATCGAGTTTGTCTCCGCACAGGTGACTAACTCCGTTGAGCCTACCGGGAAACTCATTAGAACATGGGGTGGAATGAAAAGATAGCTGTGTACTATTACTAAATATTTGAGCATCCTCATAGTAACTGGATTTTCATCTGAAACATGAAACGTGATGCGTGAAACGTGATGCGTAATAAAGGTAATTTACGAAGTAACAACCCCCTAACCCCCTTTATTAAGGGGGACTACTGCGCGAAGCGAACACTATTCATGTTTCACGTTTCACGCCAGCCACCACACCATTGATGCCGCCGAAAACCAGCGAAGCGCAAGTTTGAGGCTGAGCGAAGCGAACATAAGCGGAGGAATTTTCTCACACATTTAGTGATAGCACAAAATAATTTGATATGGAGGAAACTATGAATTCAAGGGAGCGGGTAATCAAAGCCGTAAATTTCCAAAAGCCTGATAGAATTCCTATCGACTTAGGCGCGACTCGCGCCTCTGGTATCAATGCGGCAGTATATGATGAACTGAAAAAACGCATGGGGATAAACACTCCGACAAAGATTCATGACCCCATGCAAATTCTGGCGGAAGCCGAGATGGAAGTTTTGGAGCGGCTACACGTTGATGTTGTGCCGCTTGATGCCAGTGATGTAGCATGGGCTTGCCAGGAGGCGCACGAAGGCGTTAAAAAGCGTCTCTTTTGTGGATTAGATGTGTATTTCCAGCCAAATACGAATATCACAGTTGAGCAAGATGGGAGCTGGGTTCTGCGTAACGCGGCCGGTGAAGCCTTTGCCCGCATGCCCCAAAACGGATTTTATTTTGATTTTATCCGACCCACCATGGCGTCCAAACGCATTGACCCCAACGCCTTTCAGCCTTGCGATACTGTCCCGGATGAAAAACTCGAAATCATGGCTCAACAAGGAAAATTCCTATACGAAAACACCGACAAAGCAATTCTCGGATGGGGTGCTTCAATTTCCATGATAGGATTGAGTTCACTTTTATCCGACAACATCACCCAAGGCTCGCTTGACCAATGGCTTATCATGCTTATGACCGAAAAGGAAATCGCCCACGATATGATGGGACGCTATGTGGATGCGGTAATTGAACAGATGAATCTCTACCACCAGGCCGTAGGCGATTACTGTTTTGCCTGGGGAGTAGCGTCAGATGACGCGGGAACCCAAAGAAGCGAATTCATAGCCCCTGACCTTTTTGTTGAAATGATAAAGCCGCACTACAAGCGACTATGCGACTGGGTGCATGCCAACACCAACTGGAAAACTTATCTCCATTCTTGCGGCTCCATCTATCACTATATTTCCGAATGGATAGACGCCGGCATTGATATTCTTAACCCAGTGCAGATTTCTGCTGCCAACATGGAGCCGGAACGCCTCATGAGGGACTTTGGCGGCCGGATTGTCTTCTGGGGCGGTGGCTGTGATACGCAAAAAGTTCTTCCACTGGGGACACCACAAGAAGTAAGAGAACATGTGCGTCATAATCTGAATTTCTTTGACCGCGGCAGTGGTGGATATGTCTTCACCCAGGTTCATAACATTCAACAAAATGTTCCAGTTGAAAATGTGGCGGCAATGCTTGCCGCGGCTTATGACTTTGGTTAAGTTTGAGACATAATTCAAACGTAACAAAACATTAATTTCTTCGTCAAGAATTTGTATCACAAATATTCCTGCTGAAGCAAATTTTATGGTTGACGTTCCGTTAAAATTATGATAAAATAAAAACCTTGAATTCACATAGTATTTGTGATATACTATGTAGGAATTTTGACAAATAAATTGTTAAATTGAGCGCGTGTCCAAGATTTTTAAGGGATGCGCTTATAAAAAATTTCTAAATTCTAAGGAGGTAAATCATGAAAACCTTTTTGCTTATTGGGATAATGGTATTAAGTGCAGTGGGGTTATTAAATGCACAATCTGTGCCGCCGGTAGTAATAAACGAGGTGGTTTATGACCCCGTAGGCAGTGATAATACAGAAGGAGACGAAACAACATACGAGTGGATTGAATTAAAAAATGTATCTGCTGCTCCCCAAGATATCAGTAGTTGGGAAATTCGAGCCAGTACATACTATCCACTTTCTGCTTTAACAGCTCCTGTTCCTGTTGGTGGTTTTGTGATTATATATGAGGGAATAGGCGATGACACTAACGTTGATTTCGGAATCGGAAATATCGCCTCCTTATATATGGACAAGACTGGTAGTCAACTGGGCAACTCATCAGGTGATTTGGCTCTTTACAATAGTACCTCCAATACTAAAGATACAATAGTTGATTATTTCGCTTACGGTGCTCCTTCAACCAGCACCAACCACACCCATGCTGTTGATGCAGGTATTTGGACACCCAATGATTTTGTGGATACCAGCAGCGCTTCTGAAGGATATTCGATTGAATATGATGGTGAGGGTGATTTGTCCAGCGATTATTTCATTCAGCAAAATCCGACTAAAGGCCTTGACAATGCCCTTCCCGTTTCCCTTTCCTACTTTGAAGCGAGGTATTCTGACAATGTCGTTATACTTCGCTGGATTACCGAAAGTGAAACAAATAATCTGGGTTTTGAGGTCTATAGAGCAGAAAGCAAGGATGGGCCATTCAAAAAAATCAATCCCCATAGAATTGCAGGCGCGGGAACTACCGCTAGCCAGCATAAGTATGAATATATTGATGATACCGCTGTCGCAGGAAATCAATATTTCTACTACATAGAAAATATCGATTTTAGCGGAGAAAAAGACCGGAGTGGAACGATTCAGGCAATGTCAGGCCCGTTTGGGAAGGAAAAGCCAAGAATGTTCAGTAAACCTTCGGTTCTTGGCCCGCCTGTTAAATTCCAGGTCTTTCAAAATTTTCCCAATCCTTTTAACCCTGAAACCTGGATACCATTCCAGCTTCCAGAAAGCGCTGATGTCATCGTAAAAATATACAATGTATTTGGCCAGGTGGTGAGAACCATAGATGTAGGTCAGAAAGGAATTGGGCGTTATTTAAGTAAAGACGAAGCAATTCCTTGGGATGGCCGAAATCAGAATGGAGAGTTGGTCCCGAGTGGTGTATATTTTTACCAGGTCCGAGCCGGAAAGTTTATGGCGATGAAAAAAATGTTACTGGTTAAATAAGGCAAAATGGCAAAATGGCAAGACGGAAAGATGGTAATTGCCGTCTTGCCGTTTAACCTTTTAGCCGTATAATCATTTTGTCCTTTTACTCAATAGCCTTTTGCTTAAGAAGTTGCTTTCTGAGAAGTGTTCAGAGATGTTCTAAATGCCAAAGAACCCAAATTATGAGGACTGGTTTACTGTGTAAACCAGTTGTGGGAGATTTTCATGCGAAAACAACTCGAATTTGTTACAATTATGCTTTTTATCTCAATTATTTGGATTCCGGCAGTATTTCCGCAAACCCTAAATGTTGCAAGTATAAACAATATGATTGATGATGCGGTCAATAAAGCTGTCGAATCGTTAGTGAGCGTTGATACAAAAATTAAAACAATAGCTATTTGGAGTATTGAAGCTAGTTCAGAATCACCTATTGATGTTGCTGCGATTGAGAAAAGTTTCACGCGCGCTTTAATTAAAGCCAATAATTATAGTCGCTTTACAGTTATTGATGGAACGGTTCTTCAGATGCGCGCTTCTGAGCTAAATTTAGAATTTTCAAAGGTCATTGATAGAAGTAAGATGATTGAAATTGGAAAAGTGCTAAATATAGATGCCTTTCTTTACGGAAGTGCAGCTTTAGGAGATGAAGAAGTCATTTTAACTCTTAATTTGGTTAGTACCCAAACCGGGGCGCTTGTTTGGTGGGATGAAATTAAAGGACAAGACCCAGTCTTAATCGCCAAAAGAGAGCAGGAAGCTAAAGCCGCTCAGTTAGCTTTGGAAAAGGAACAGGCGGCGAAGAAATTGAAATCCAAAGTAGACGCTACTTTAAGGTCATTACTGTTGCCGGGCTTAGGTCAACTCTACACAGAGAATAATTCCAGAGGAATTAGTTACTTTTTTATCGAGGGAATAGCCTGGATAATTTTTCTCCAGGATGTGATGTCAGATAGTGAAAATGAGAATAATGCCCAAAGAAGTATCAGTGTTGCTTTAATTGGCGCAAATCACATAGTAAGTGCAATAGACGCGGGCTTATCCGCACAACGCTATAATTCGCAACTGAAATCCAGATATAATCTATCTCTTGAACTGCATCAAGCAACAAAACAATTACTTTTGGCCTATATATATTATTTCTAATGCACTTATTTTGGTAATTCAATGAAAAATGAAATGTGATGAGTGATAAGTGATACGTATTGCGTATTACGTATTGCGTATGTCGTTTTAGGCAATATGCGACGCGTATTACTTAGGCGTTTCCAACTTAATAACCCTTCCAATTTCAAAATCTATCCACTAATCGGCGCGAATTTACGCGAATATTTTTTCTTCGTGAATATTCGCGTGAATTAGCGGATAAAAAAGTGGAAGGTTTTATTTTCTGCAACAGCCTTATTACTTTTCACGTTTCACGTTTTACGTTGCACGGAGGTATTTAAATGGAGTCTACTCTGAAACCAGAAACTGAGAAGGATCCTGAAAACAAACTCAACGAAACTCAACAACTAAAAACAATCAATAGTGAGCAAAGCGACACCGGCACTCGTAAACGTGAACGGCTGTATAAAATTAAAAGAACATCCGGTGAAATTGAATATGTTACTCCACAACAACTTAAAGAATTAAATAGGCAAAAAGCCTTGAGGAAACATGAAGAAAACAAGCGAAAGAGAGCGCGGAATAAGAAAATTGCTATAGCCTCTATGGTTATTTTTTTGGTAGTCAGTTGTTACTTAACGCTCTGGCTATTCAAAAAATATAATAGCAATAGTTCTCAGCAGAATGATAATAATTCAGCCGTTCTTGCGACGGAATCAGTTGGGCGAATAAAAGTAGTAGCAGATGTTGATGGAGCAGCTATTTACCTTGATGGGGAGCTAACCTCACAAGTAACCGATAATATAAAAGATATTTTATTAGACGATGTTCCTATTGGCATACATAGTGTTGGGGTTGCAATGCCGGGATATCTAACAGATTCAACGAAAGTTGAAGTTGTTGCCAACCAAATAGTTTCTGTGACTTTTAATTTAAAACCTCAATCAGAGCCTAAACCCACCGCTGCTATCAAACCTGATAGAACGACAACAACGCCGCGGGTATCCCAGAACAATCCCACAAGAGAAATAAAACCCCGAGCTATTGACCTTGTGGATGTCTCTCCGCCGAAGCTGCTCATCACTAATGTCCCGCCAGTAACTAGAACTGATAGCACTGTAACTTTTGTTTTAAAGTCAGATGAACCAGCAACATATTCCTGCTATCTTGAAGGTTATGACTCCAGTTACTCCGAATTTTCCTCCGGTAATGTAAGACGATATGAAAATCTGAAAGATGGTTCATACACTTTTTATGCCAGAGCGAAGGATTTATCAGGTAATGTAACACTTGAACCGACATCAAGTAGTTTCGTTATAGATACTACTCCCCCAACCGTGCGCATAATTGAAGGGCCGAGTGGCACCATTTCTCAAAAAGATGTCACGTTTAAATTCTCAGCTCAAGAACCGGCAACTTTTTCCTTTTATCTATCGGGTTATGAAAATAGTTATTCCAGTTATCTGAATACTGATAGCAAAACCTACTATGATTTGCCGGATGGCAATTATACCTTCTATGTCAAAGCCAAAGATGCCGTAGAGAATGAGCAACATCAACCCGCCGAAAGCAGTTTTATAATTGATACCGTAGCGCCGGGCGTAACTATTACTTCTGGGCCAAAAGGACTCATTACATATAACAATGTGACCATAAGCTTTACCGCGAAGAATCCAGAAAGCTTTGAATACTATTTATCTGACAGGGAAGCAGAATTTTCGCGTTCAACGCATGCTACTATGGTCAATTATAATAATTTGCCGGATGGCTCCTACACTTTCTATGTTAGAGCTAAAGATAAAGCTGGAAACACAGATAAAAATCCTACTTCGCTCAAATTTACCATAGATACTGTTCCGCCTAAAACAACGATAACTAAGGGCCCAAAGGATGTAGTCACTTATGATGATGTAATATTCATTTTCACGGCGAACGAGAAAGTTACCTTCTCTTATTATCTTGAAGGTTATGACAAAGGTTATTCGGACTATACTGCTGAATCCAGCAAAACTTACTACAATTTGCCTGATGGAACCTATAATTTTCATGTTAAATCAAAAGATTTAGCAGAAAATATTGAAGAAAATCCAGCCATCTATAGTTTCACCGTGAAAACGATGGAAACTCTTTTTAAAGAGGATTTTGAGGATAATAAGAAAAAGATTACTGCTGGTGATTTTAATAAATCTGATGGAGTTGACTCCTGGGGACTCAGCCAAAAGCGTTATAAAACAGGTAAATCAAGCCTTTGGTGCGCGGGCATGAGTAATGAAAATGAAGCTACCAATAGAGAACAATATAGAAAAAATATGAGCGCATGGTATGAAATTCCCATTGACCTCTCATACTACAGACAAGCGAAAATTTCATTCTGGTATTATTTGGATACGAGAAACGATATTACTGACCGTCTCTCTGTCAGAGTAGCGTTGAAAGACAAAGCAAGTAAAAAAGATTATACAGGTTTCACAACTATCTGGGAAGCTCCTGTTAAGAAAAATGGAACTCCCGCCTGGATGCAACAGAATTTAATCCTGAACGATTTTGCTGGCAAACCAGTGGTAATCCGCATCTGCTTTGATAGCGATGACGTTATTCAAAATGAAGGTGCTTATATTGATGATATCGTAATTACAGGTAAATACGGTTCTGTGACAATGGGTGGACGGTAGCTTTAAGGAGTGAACACTATGTCAATAATAGAAAAAGCAATCGAACTTGTAGACTCAAAAGGCAGGGAAAGGGTAACTGGACTATTTGACACAGGTTCTACGTCTTCTTGTATAGACAAAGGGATTGCTCAGAAGTTAGAGTTATTAATCCCATTGCCACAGCCGCTTGAATTTGAAACAGCAAAGAAAGACGACAAAATGGCGGTGACTCCGTTACTTCCCACATCTGAAAGAATGGGGACTTCTTGAGAATAAAGGGAGTACCGAACCGCATTAGGAGACAAAACTCCGATGAACAACAAATTTGAAAAGATAGGACTCAGTTTTGATGATGTACTTCTTGTGCCCGCCGCATCGGAGGTATTGCCCAGTCAGGTTGACACTTCTACCCGCTTAACAAATAATATCCGATTAAATATCCCCATGTGTAGCGCAGCCATGGATACTGTGACTGATTCTAACCTGGCCATTGCAATAGCGCGCGAAGGTGGTATTGGTTTCATTCACCGGAACTTTCCCCTCGAAGAGCAGGTCAATGAAGTGGATAGAGTAAAACGTTCCGAAAGCGGCATGATTGAAGACCCCATCACCCTCCCGCCAGACCGTCCCATAAGAGAGGCCTTAGAACTAATGAAGCGGTATCATATTTCTGGTATCCCTATAACGAAGCAGGGGCGATTGGTCGGTATCATAACCAACAGAGATTTAAAATATCCGGAGAATTTAGACCAGCCCATCAGTGAACGGATGACTTCTGAAAACCTCATCACCGCCCCTGAAGGAACAACACTGGAAGAGGCAAAAAGGATTCTGCACCATACTCGCAAAGAGAAATTGCTGATAGTTGATAGCAACTTCATGCTGCGTGGACTTATTACCATAAAGGATATTGACAAGATTGCGCAATACCCTGATGCTTGCAAAGACCCAAGCGGTCGATTGCGAGTTGTGGCGGCAATCGGCGCTTCGGGAAATTTAGAAGAGGTGGAAAGGTTAATTGAAGTTGATGTTGATGCTTTAGCTATCGATACCGCGCATGGACATTCTTCTCAAGTGCTAGCGGCGACTGAAAAAATCAAAGCTAAATACAGCAATATTGGCCTTATTGTCGGCAATGTCGCAACGGCGGAAGCAACAAGAGACTTGATTAAGGCCGGGGCAGACGCCATTAAAGTTGGAGTTGGGCCAGGTTCCACCTGCACGACGCGCGTGGTATCGGGGGTGGGTGTTCCACAAATTACCGCGATTTATGAATGCGCCCAAGAAGCCGATAAATACGGCATTCCTGTTATCGCAGATGGAGGAATCCGCTATTCGGGAGATATCGTGAAGGCAATAGCAGCCGGCGCGAGTTGTGTGATGATAGGAAATCTCTTTGCCGGTACAGAGGAAAGCCCAGGAGAAACAGTTATCTATCAGGGACGCAGTTTCAAAGTGTATCGAGCAATGGGGTCAGTTTCCGCGATGAGGGAGCGCGGCGGCCGCGAGAGATATCTCCAATCTGAAAAAGAGGATGCGAAAAAATTTGTTCCAGAAGGTATTGAAGGAAGAGTCCCATACAAAGGAAAACTCGATGATTTAGTCTATCAGTTGATAGGAGGATTACGCGCCGGCATGGGCTACTGCGGCGCAAAAGATATTGAAACCCTCCGTAACCAAACCCAATTCATTCGCATTACCAGTGGTGGACTTCGTGAAAGCCATCCGCATGATGTCGCAATAACAGAAGAAGCGCCAAATTATAGCCCCAGTGTTTATCCATGGACGGTTTAGATTTTTGGGGGTAGCCCAACTTTCTAAGTTGGTTCAACGTCAAGATATGAACGTTCAGATAATATTTGAGAAAATACAAGTAAGAAGAAAAGAGGTTGCCATCTATGGGAAAGTGGCGTGATTACTAGTCTCGTCGTATTAATCAAATAAGAGAAGAAATAACTATATGTAAACAACACGGATATGGATGTGTGGAACTTAAAGACCCAAGACCTAGGGATATAGCTAGGGGTAAACGTGGCAAACCTGGAGGGGATTTATATTCTTCGACTACCGTAGATAGGTAGATTTGAAAACCGCCTGTTTACATCAATATTTCTGCCACGAAAACATACGGAATTGCATGGAAATTTTCTGTGTCTTCTGTGTATTTCTGTTCGCTTCGTTCAAACAGGATTGAAATATGAAAACAGTTCCTATTACGATGAATCTTAATGAGACGAAGAAACGCCCGTATTTCCTCTGGGATGAATCTTTGACGGTGGAGGAACTGCATGAAATTCTTTCTTCAGAGAATATGGATAAACGCCTCAATTACAAGGCGAGGATTTTAAGGGAGGCTCGCTTTGAACACGTATGGGAGTTTCTGTCGGTACAAGACCTATTGGCAAATTGGGAGCGCCTAAAAGGGAGACTCGGCAGAAAGAAGGCATTTTGGGAGTTCTTTTTGCGAAAATGGAGAGAATATGGACTCATCTGATAAAGAAACTATAACTCAATTTCAGCGTGAATTCTTAGAAGCTTTTTTTGAGCAAACCCAAGCATTTTTCCTCACCGGCGGAACAGCTCTAAGTGGATTTTACCTTCATCACCGATATTCACAAGATATTGATTTGTTCACCGTTCAATCAGAAGTTTTTGCTCACATTCCTGCACTTATCCTCCAAACAGCCCAAAGAATGGACGCGAAGTTGACAACGATACAAACAGAACCAATGGTTCGCAGATACTTGCTGTCCAGAGGAGAGGAAAGCATAATTGTAGATGGCGTTAAAGATATAGCTGTCCAGATTGTTCAGGAAAAACCGAAATTTGGGAATGTTGTGGTGGATAGCCTTGAAGACATCTGCAGTAATAAAATCTGCGCTATTGTAGGGAGAGGAGAAATCAAAGATTATATCGACCTTTATTTTCTCCACCAGCACGGATATACTATTCAAAAATACCTTCCTTTTGCTCAACAGAAAGACACCGGAGTTTCAAAAGCTACTATAGCTTATGTACTTAGCGAGGTAAAGTTTTTGCAAATCTCAGATTATATGGTAAAGCCTCTATCTATAGAAGAACTACAAGCATTTTTTCAAGCATTATCCGATGAGCTGGCGTTGGATTGCTTCGCAGATACTAGACGTTGAATATTTTGCACGCGGGAAAATTGTGGGTTCAAGACCGATTATCAGGAGGGAAAAGGTTTTTTACTCACTTCTTTACGAAGTAAAGGAGTCCTCACATTCTCGCGTGCTTTTTTTATTTCTACTAATTTCAATCAGTTTCCCCCAAATGGACATCCCCTGAAGATTGGAAGATGAACCATGAATCTACGAATAATCATTTTACTTGGCAGCCTGGGATTATTAGGATTCTTGTTTTATCCACGAAGTGAAAAAGTACAAATTATCGCTGAACAAGGTTGGATTCAAAATGTTAAGAAGATAGACCACGAACCGCTGCACTATCCTATTACCGGAAAGTCCAATCCGAAAGTTAGCACCTATGATTTAAATTTCATATATAAGGTAGACAAAGCAGACCTGACGTTTGAGAATCCTTCTGAACAAGGGCCAAGGCAATATGATATTCTCGTCAGCACACAACTTGATAAGCAATTCAACAGGGCATTTTCCTATACGGCGAATTCTATTGAATATACCTACTCGGTGCAAAATTTCCCTGTGGCATTAGAGGGACGCTGGGTACAGGTCGCAATTAACGATTGGTTCAGTAGTGAACCAAAGTTGGTTGATTTCAAGATAGGCGCTCAATATAAGAAACCCGGCCCTATCGTCTCGGTAACTTCTAACTGTAACCAGGTGGAATTATATAAGTTGACCGATGGTATCATCTCGAGCGAATCAAAATGGGTCGGGGCACGGCGAAGTGAAAATAAATCCCCTCTAACCCCCCTTTTGCAAAGGGTAGAAGGGGGGATTTCCCCTTTAATAAAGGGGGAGGAGGTAAAAGTAACCGCTGATGGGCTTCGCCCGAACGAAAGCGGCAATAAAAAGAAGGAAGTTAAATATAGAACTGAAGATACTGTCGTTGTAACTGTTGACTTAGGCACGCTGAAAAAGATTTATGGCACGCGCTTGACGACAGACGGACCTGCAAATAATGTCAAGCGCTACAGCATTCTAATTTCGGATGATGGACAAGAATATAATCGTGTCTATACTTCTGATGAATTAGAAGATAAAACGATTTCCTCGCTATATCTTTTTGACTTGGCCGGGGGGATTAGTCCAGTTTCAGCTCGTTATGTGCGACTTAGAATTGAAACCAGGTATGGAGATTATCCCGAAATGCAGGAATTTGAGGTTTTCACGGATGAATATCGTCTCTCAAGCGAGGAAAAAGATATCAATCAATATAACGCTATTCAAGTGTATTATGATAACTGTGGAGAGGAAAATCGTTCATCTCCTAATTTAGTTCAAGGTTTTCCCTTTGACCGCGGTCCAAAAAGCCCACCTCAAGACCGTTACTATCTCAAAGATAATGAAGAAGTTGAACCCGGAAACACGCCCAGTCAAAAAAGTTTCGCCTACCACTATGATACCATAATCTTTGCCTATAATGCCTTAGACCCGCAGGCGCTATACTGGATTCAAGTGACCTATTTGCAGGAAAAAAATGGGAAGCGGATTCAAAATCTATTAGCCGATGGATTTATCTTGCACGGCAGTGAATATCCCCGTGAGGCAAGAGGGCAAGAGGGCAAAGTGGCAAGAGGACAAGGGACTAATTCTCAGCCTACGGAGTCTGCTGCTCTTCCCGAGCAAAGGTTGCAACCTTTCGCCTTAGGGAAAGCGGAATCATTTCTGTTCTCCATTCCATCTGAAGCATACGCGGATGGACGCCTGGAATTACATTTCAATCGTTTAGCCGGACCAAATGCAGTAGTATCAGAAGTCGCTTTATTCGAAGCCTATCCGCGTGCAAAAACCGTTGTTGTCACCAAAGAACCTGCTAAAGCAACAGAAGTAAGCGTTCCTATTGTTATAGATGGAAAACTTGACGAATGGCCGAAGCTCTATCCGCTCATTCCTGAAGGATATAATTCCGAAGCAGAAGCCCCCATCCGAACTTATCTTCAGTGGGATGCAAACAACCTATATCTGGGCGTTGAAGTTGATAGAATCGTCCTGGCAAGACGGCAAGAGGGCAATTCCGAATTCCGAGCGCCTGATATACTGGAAGTCTTTATTGATGCGGCGTTGAATAAGCATCCACGGATGTATATGTATAGCGACCATCACTTCATATTCGAGTCACTGGGCGCCGAGAAATTAGCCCAGAAGATAAAAGTTGCTCAACAACATCATCATCTTGATGCCATCCCCACAACCATTCCTGACCGCAAGGAAATAAATTTTTCATACCGTTCTGAAAACGATGATAAAAAATATGTGCTGGAAGCTCGCATCCCCAAAGGAGAGGTTTTACAAAATTTCGTGCCCGAGGTAGGCAAACTAATTGGCTTCAATTATATCCTGAAAAACCAATTTGCCCGGAACCGTAAGACGAAGTCGGTTGCTAGGAACGAAGCCATCAGCGAAGCGAACACCTTCTGGGCATCCGAGGATACCAATGCAACACCGTATGAATGGGGGGAAGTCGAACTTGTAGGGAAAGTGAATGGTGAAATTATAGTTCTGGATGAAACAGCAACGCAGACGATAGAAAATTTTAACGCGGGAGATACTATCACAATTTGCGTTATAGACAGCGATAGAAATACCGACAGACATTCCCCACAAACCGTCAACATAGAAGTTACCGGAGACTTAACTCAAGACCACAGACGCCTGACTCTCTACGAAACGACATTGGAACAGTTATCTAAAACAACCCCTCTGCCCCCCTTTGGTAAGGGGGAAGTAATTCCCTCTGATATAGTCAATCTCCCTAACGGTAAGCTTTTTGGCGTGAGATTGAAAACCGAATACGGCACGCGGAATTCGGAATTACAAGAGGATGACTCGTCACCTTTCATGTCTCACATTTCACGTTTCACGGATAATCCGTTTGTTGTGCAAGGAAAAGAGAAAGTCAAACTTGAATATATTGACCCATACTACGTTGACCCAAGAATTGACGCATCACGTTTTACATTTCGCGTTTCGCAGGTTGTAACAGTCAACACCGGCACAACGGGAACTATAGCGATTTTATCGGAAACCGGTGAAAATATAACCGAATTTAGTTCAGGTGATACTTTGGTTTTTGAAGTAAGCGACAAAGATTTGACCTCACCCCCTCCCCTTCCTCTTCGGGGTGAGGCTGTGGAGAGGGGTGGAGGTGAGGTCAAAATAACCGTTTTTGTCTCTCAGACAGCAGAATCTGAGAAGGTTATCCTCACACCAAACTTTTCTTCCAAACTTTTCTTTCAGAAAGAAAAGTTTGAACAAAAGAAACAAGAGGAATTCAAAAGAAACACTGAGGAAGATCAAAATTTCCTTAAACAGAATGACGCGGAAAGCCCCCCGGACTCCTTCGCGGAAGGCGACAGTAAAAAACTCCCTCTTACTTCCGACTTCCGACTTCCGACTTCCGACTTCTTATTCCGCGGTTCTATCAAGACCGAATACAATGAGGCAACCAAACCGCAAGATGGCGTCCTACAGATTGCAGGCGCGCAGGTGGTGAAGGCTCAATATATTGATAAAATTCAGGCTACAGGCAGAACGAATGCGAAGGTTACAGCAGAAGTTAGGGTTAAAGTTGGTCAGACGGCGAAACTAACCCTCATCCCTTCGGAAACTCTCCGCATTAAGAACGGTCAGGAATATTTCAATGCTGGCGATACAATCAATATTCATTTGGTAGATATAGACTTAAATCAAAGGGCAGGGGATTGTAGATTGTCGAGTGATGATTGTCGATGGAGTAATGATTTAACCTCTCAATCATCAATCACCAATCATAAAGGGCAAGTAGAAGTCACTATCGCTGGTGATATATTTCAAGACCGATTGTCGGTGAATTTAGAGGAAACCAATTCCAGTTCCGGTGAATTCATCGGTAGCTTCACCACTCAATTTGCCACGATAGTAAATACGGACGATGCCATTTTACAGGTCACCGGAAAAGAAGCGGTAACTGCCACTTATATTGACGCTTTGCAGGGTTCCGGCGCGACAAATGTCGCCGTTACCGAGGTGATAAAAGTAAACACCGGAGAGAATGGCGTGCTTTCCATCGTCAAATCAAATTATATCACCGACATAAAAAGTTTCAACGCCGGGGACACGTTATATTTCCGCCTGCGCGACGCCGATGAGGAAAGTCCATACATCCAAATAACCGTTACAGGTAATAAAACCGGCGATACGGTGAAGATGCCATTGACACTAAGCAGTACGACGGAATCCACCTTCTTCGGCGAACTTGCAACCGAATATAGGACAACACCGGTTTTGGATGATGATATGTTACAAGTCGTTGGCAATGAAAAAGTTGAATTTACATATTTGGAGAAACTGCAAGCAAGCGGGCAGACAAATGTGCCTGTAAGAATCTATCGCGAAACCAGAACAGGATACAATGGACGCTTGGCGATTCGGGCCCTCTCCCAAAGTGAGAGGGAGTCTCTGGAGGAAATAACAACATTTAAAGCGGGAGATAGTTTAGTCGTTATTCTCGAAGATTTTGACCTGAATATCGATAGCACTACTATTCAAGCACTCGTCTCGGAAATCATTGCGTCAGAAAATACCACGCGTGACACTATCCGTATATCTATGTCAGAAATCAGTGCGGATGCAGGCATATTTAAAGGCGAAGTGCAAACCGCTTACGGCGAAGACGCAATTGAAAACGATGGAGTTTTGCAGGTTCAGGGAAACGCAGAGGTAACCTTCAGATATATTGATGCTCTTCAGGATACAGGCGAAACTCAAGTGCCAATTGAGAAAACCGTTACAGTAGAAACCGGCGTGAGATGCAATCTAGAACTATACAATGCTGACGCCTCTTTGTTGCTTGGCAGTTTCAGCGCGGGAAACACCATTTTGGTGAGGTTAAGCGACAATGATTTAAACCTGAACAAGGAAATTATAGACAACGCCTATGTCACAGTCGCAGGCAATTTATTGGGAGATGAAGTTTCTGTCACTTTGAAGGAGACAGAAAGCAACAGTGGCATTTTTCAAGCTCTCTTGCAAACCCAATATAGTGACTCCGCTGATTTCGCCGACAACTTCCTCCAGGTCAAAGATAAAGAACTGGTCACCGCAACTTATGTTGATAGAATCGTTGGGACGGGTGAAATAAATGTCCCCATTCAATTTAAAGCATTTGTGTTGAGCAGTAATCCGGGCATACTGCTGATTACAACTGGAAATTACAACAAAGAATTGGGCCGATGCGAGGAAATAGGTAATTTCAACGCCGGAGAGACAATCTATTTCTGGTTAGAAGATTTGTTCCTTTCAACAGTCAACACAACCCCCCTGCCCCCCTTTGGTAAGGGGGATACCGTTGCAGAAGTAAAGATTACTGTATCTGGAAATCGAACTAACGACCTGGCGGAAGTCATCTTAGAGCCATTTCCCGATAAAGAAGGCGCCTTTTTCGGCTCTATTCCTTCCTCCTACGGCACCACTCCTATTTACGATAATACTCTGGATGTTGTGGGCGATGAAAAAGTAACCGCCGTCTACAAACCAAACTTCCCAGGCATCTATACTCCGCCTGTAACCGATAGCGCCTATGTGAACAAAGGAACGAGGGGGCAAATTTTAATCGTCCGCGCTGATGGCGCCGAGGTTGATAATTTCAATGCCGGAGCAACACTGTATTTTCGCCTGGAAGATACTGACCTCAATTTAAACCCTTATGCCCCAGATATCACAGACATCTGGGTACACACAAGCGCAGAAGGTATAGGTAACATTGTAACACTTCAGGAAACTGCGGAAAGCTCAAATATATTCAGCGGCAGTTTGAAAACAGAATACGGTCGTATTACTCAGACCCAGACTTCCGAAGCCTCTAAGACTTCGGAAGTCTACACTCAGCGGCTGGGCTTACTCGGCGGCGAAATCGTGACGGCGACTTACACAGACGCACTAATCGAAACAGGCGAAACCAATGTCGAAGTGACAGACACCTGCCGCGCCAATATGGTCGGCAAAGCTACCTATACAACCGAAGAAGTAATGGTCGATGGGATTCCTGACAAATGGCCATTAGAAAACGTCATGCGGACAGAGCAAGGTGAAGCGCTGATGTGGGCGCAATGGGATGCACACAAGCTATATCTCTTCGTACAAATTCGCGATACCGAAGTGGTCGTCCCCGACCCCACAAGGTGGTATCGTGGCGCGGATGCACTCGAACTGCATTTTGACCTTCAACCGAGCGATTATACTCGGCCTTCTTACTTATCCAACTCTCAAAAATCGCCAACCTACATTTTCTGGCTCTGCCCCAAAGGCGGCAATATAGACGGTAGTGCCAGGTACGCCGGACAAGCATATCCCACGCCGATTTATAACTACTCGCCGCCCATTGAAATGGCCTTCCGGCCTTACGCTGATTATTACACCATGGAAATTGCCATTCCCTTCGGAGTCGTACTCGGCGGCTTCGACCCACTAAAAACCCTCCGAAACGACATTATCGGCTTCAACTACATCATCTACCGGTCAGACGCGCCGCCTGTCCAATGGGCGCAGCCAGCAAAACCCGGCGCGCAAATTCCGCCCAGTGAATTAGGCATACTCATCCTTCAAAGAAGAGAATAGTTTGACCTTTGTTTCTCTGTACCCAAACAGGTTCGTAGTAGCGATTTAATCTCCATCAATCGCTGAAGACAACCCCCCAAAGGGGGGCAGGGGAGTTGTTACATTTCACGTATAAAGTGTCAAGAAATTTCCAGAGAAATTTGAAACCTGCCGAATAATTATCCAATCTCAGGATAAATTACTTAAAACCTTTCAGTTTTTCAAAAATTGTTTCATTCTATAATCTGCAACAACTGACGTTGCTCAAATTTTCCGTTGAGCAAGTATATATATGGATATAAACCAGGTGGAACCTTATCTTCTTCCAAATCCCTTCCATCCCAGTTAATGGTTTCGCCGCCTTCTTTAGAGAGCGATTGTACCAACTCTCCAGCGAGATTAAATATCTTAATCTCCACCTTTTTGCCGTTTCCGCCTTTATACCTGAATGTAGTATTCTGCCCGGTTTGAAACGGATTGGGAAAATTATATATGCGAATCTCCCCTGGAAAATCCACGTAATTAAATTTCGCTGAAGCACTTTGTTGTCCGTCTGGATTTATCACAATTACATTTTTCAAACCTGCGTCCTCAGATGGAGGGGTAATTGCTGTAAGATGAGTTTCCGACGCGAATTCGACAGAGAGTGCTGGCTTCTCTCCGATCTTTACGATTGCGCCCTCCACAAATCCAGAACCATTGATAGTCAGTTGTGTATTGCCTGCTAAAGGGCCGACAACAGGATAGATGCCCTGGATTACAGGTGCTTCCTTATATTCAAAACCTCCCGGCAACGTGCCAGCTTGCGAATATGGATTGATGACTATTACATCTTTCTTCCCCAACAAACCTGAGGGCGTAAAAGCTGTTATTTCAGTGTCGGATTTGACTTTCACTTCCGATGCTTCAGTTTCCCCTATTTTCACGCTCGACCCGTCGATAAACCATCTTCCTGAGATGGTTATTGGTGTGCCACCTTTGGGCGTGCCACTGATGGGGGAAATTCTGTCGATATGCGGCGCTTCAGTATAGATGAAATCGTCGTCGCTTTTGCCGCTTTGTCCATAGACATTTGTTACGGCTACATCAACCGGGGTTGGATGTTCTACTGCTAACAGCGGAGTGAAGACTTCGATAGTTGTATAAGACAACCATTTTACTGCTTCAGCGGGATTCTTGTCAAAAGTTACGGTGATATCCTTCATAAACCATCTTCCTGTAATGGTCACTCGTGTTCCGCCTTGCGGTTTACCGTTGACGGGGTAAAATTTTTCTATCTCCGGCTCTCTGGTATAGACAAATCCTACGAAAGGGTTACTACTTTGGCCGTTTGGATTCTCCACGACAACATCTACTTTTTTCGGTTCATCCGTTTTCAATGGCGGAGCTACTACTTCAATGGATGTAGCGGAGGATTGTGTGACTTTAGCGGGAACAGAATCAAAGGTAACTTTTACATCATTATTGAAAAACCATTTGCCAGTAATAGTCGCAAATCTTCCACCTTCGGGCGCGCTGAATTCTGGGGAGATTTTATCAATTTGCGGCGCTTCGGTATAAGTGAAGCCATCGGGGCTTATATTGCTTTGCCCATAAAGATTCTTTACCATAACATTCACTTTTTTCGGTTCTGTTGTCTCCAACGGCGGAGTAATAACCTGAATTTCAGTCACGGACAATTGTATTATCGTAGCAGGTTCCTTACCAAAGGTTACATTGACTCCTTCGAAAAACCATTGCCCTGAGATTTTTACTATCGTTCCACCTTGAGGCGCGCCACTATTGGGAGAAATATTATCTATTCGCGGCGCCCTGATATAAGTAAATCCATTAACCTTTCTGCCACTATTGCCATCAGGGTTCGATACTACGATATCAACCCGGCGTGGTTGTTCTATTTCCACTGATGGCGTTAAAATTTCAATTCGATTTGTAGAAAGCTGTACAATAGTCGCGCGGTTATCACCCAACGAGACAGTCGCTTCATCCATAAACCATTGTCCCGAAATAGTCACCAGCATCCCACCAGCGGGCGAATCGTTGTTTGGGGATACAGTGTCAATGCGCGGCGCTTCGGTATATATATAATCCACCAATGGGCTACGCTGCCCATAAGGATTCTCCACTATAACGTCGACTTCAGTCGGTTTCTCTACTTCTAACGGCGGAGTAAAGATTTCAATGGCGGTAGGAGACACTTTTCTTATCGTAGCAGGCTTATTACCAAAAGTTACGGAAATGCCTTCAGTAAAATTAAGTCCAGAGATAGTTACCACTGTCCCACCTTTGGGCGTGCCGCTGATAGGATTGATTTTTTCGATGTACGGCGCTTCGGCATAGACAAACCCGCCCGCTTTTGTAACACTTTGATTGTTTTTATTCATAATAATGACATCAACGACTTTAGACGGTTGTTCTGTTGTTAAAGGCGGCGTGATGACTGTGATTTGAGTAGCTGAAGAATCTTTCACCTCCGCAGGTTGATTGTCGAAGAGCACATCTTCCGGCATAAACCATTGTCCGGAGAGCGTGACTTCTGTACCTCCTTTTGGCGTTCCGATATGGGGGGATATCGTATCAATGCGCGGCGGTTCGGTATATATATAATATATATATTCACCCTCCTTTGGATAGCTTTGACCGTCGGGATTTCTCACAACGATATTAACTTCCTGCGGCTTTTCTGTGCGGAAAAGCGGAGTAATCACTCTCATTTCGTTTGCAGACAACGTTAAAATCTTAGCATCGTTTCCCCCGAAAGTCACAGTGGCTTCATCCATAAACCACTGCCCTGAGATAGTTACTTCTGTTCCACCTTTTGGTGTGCCACTAATAGGATAAATATTTTCAATGTGCGGCGCTTCGGTATAGATAAAACCACCTTTGTCTGTATCGCTTTGGCCGTCGAGATTGGTAATAACTACATCGACTGCTTTTGGCTGATTTGTAGTTAGCGGCGGAGTGGTAGCTTTCACTTCCTTGTCGGATAATCGGCGGACGCTTAGAGCATTATTACCTCCAAAAGTTACAGTAACACCTTCCATAAACCATTGCCCGGAGATGGTCACTTCTGTTCCTCCTTCAGGAATGCCACTGATAGGAGAAATTTCGTCAATATACAGTGATTCGGTATAAAGAAAACCATCTACCTTTGTATCACTTTGACCATGCGGATTTATCACAACAACATTGACTCGCGTGGGTTGGCTAACATCAAGCGACGGTACTTTAGCTTTAATTTGAGTATCTGAACAATCGGTAACCTGTGCAGAGTTGTTCCCGATAACCACTTGGGGTAAACTCCCCTCCGGAGTTTTATAAAAACCATATCCTGTAATCGTTATCCCAATGCCTCCCGATGGCTTGCTGCCATTGGGCGAGATATCCTCTATTACCGGTTTATAGTCGAATCCTTCGTTAAGTATATAACTTTGGCCATCTATATTCTGAACCATTACATCAACCTTATACTGAATATTCGTCTTTCTTTCCAATGGAGGAGTACGAATCTCGATCTTTGTTTTTGAAACCTTGACGACCTCACTAAGCTGGCTACCAAAAGGTACTATCACCCCTTCGAAAAAATTATCGCCCTCGATTGTTACCAGTGTTCCACCTTGGGGGCTACCACTTTGGGGTGAAATGTTTATGATTTTGGGCGGCACCCAGAAACTCGCAACGAAGACATCATGGCTTCCAGCAGTCCTGCGTTGATACGAATTTTGGGTTGGAAAGTTAGGCGAGAGAGTATACCCCGTCACATAAACATTCCCCGAACTATCCACATCAATACCATTGCCTGAATCATCATAAAACCCGCCGAGATAAGTGGAATAGAGAAGCGTGTTTCCGTTGCTTGATAGTTTGGTTACATAGGCATCCTTGCCTCCAGCATTACTACCTTGATACGGATTTTGGACGGGAAAGTTAGTAGTATACTCTGTCATATAAACAGGCGAGGAAGTATACCCTGTCACATAAACATTTCCACTACTATCTACGGCGATGCCATTGCCCGAATCATCATAAAGCCCGCCGAGGTAAGTGGAGTAGGTGATATCTCCAGCGCTTGATAGCTTAGTAACAAATGCGTCATCGCTTCCTGCATTTCTACTTTGATATGGATTTTGGATGGGGAAGTTAAGCGAAGAAGTATATCCTGTCACGTAAACACTTCCATCACTATCTATGGCAATACCATTGCCCGAATCATCATAAAGCCCGCCGAGGTAAGTGGAGTAGGTGATATCTCCAGCGCTTGATAGCTTAGTAACAAATGCGTCATCGCTTCCTGCATTTCTGCTCTGATACGGAGTTCGGGTGAGGAAGTCAGAAGATTTGGTGTATCCCGTCACATAAACATTTTCAGCATTATCCACGGCGATGCCCTTGCCTTCATCCCAATCACTCCCGCCGATGTAGGTGAAGTAGATGAGCTTGTTTCCATCGCTTGATAGCTTGGTCACAAAAGCGTCGCGATTACCTCTATACGGATTTTGTGCGGGAAAATTGGAAGAGTCAGTACATCCAGTTACATAAGCGCTCCCAGAACTATCCACAGCGATTCCCAATCCTTCATCCAAATTTTTCCCGCCCATGTAAGTTGAGTAAATGAGCTTCCCATCGCTTGATAGCCTGGTAACAAAGGCTTCTTTGCCTCCATTATTGTTGCGTTGATATGAATTTTGAGTAGTGGGGAAGTCAGTAGAGTAAGTATGTCCCGTTACATAAGCATCCCCAGAACCATCTACGGCGATACCAACGCCGTAATCATCACTATTTCCGCCAAGGTAGGTGGAATAGATGAGCCTGTCTCCACTGCTTGATAGTTTGGTTACGAATGCATCAATGTTTCCAGCGCCATAACTGTTTTGATACGGATTTTGGGTGGGGAAGTTAGAAGACCAAGTCAGTCCTGTGACATACACATTTCCTGAATTATCCACCGCGATGCCATGGCCGCGGTCACTTTCACTCCCACCAAGATAAGTCGAGTAGGATGGGTCGAGCGTCAGCATGAAGTTAGGGTTATAATCTCCTACAGCAAAACCGACCCGTTTTTCACCCATCAGACGAAACGAGATATCAATCACTTTCCTGACGCCTTCTATCTCCTGATAAGCAACAGGCGCTAAATCTCGAATTTCACCCCATTCAGTTTGGATGACTAATTCGCCAGTAGTTTCATCTATCCTGAGTCCTTCGATGCCATCGTATGTCATAAGGATTTGACTTGGGTCAGAATTTGGCTGGAGATAAAAGGTATATTTCAGTCTTTTTTGGTTTCCACTGTACACCAAATCTATACCCGGATAGACTTCGCGATAGACCACTTCCTTGAAAGTCGGTATATCTGTCCGCCACAATGCAGGGGCATTCCCTATGAAGTAGTTGACCTTTCCTCCCAGTTCACCGTGCGCTTCTGGTTTTATACGTCTATCTCCTGAAAACTTCAAACTGATGCTACCTTCCGCAAAACCAAACACCAAGCCTTGTTCCGTGCAATAGACAATTGCTTCCTCACTTTTGGCATAATAGACTACTTCCTCGGAAAACTGCCCACAATTGGCGACAAAATGCAAAGGTAGTTTACCAAAGACTGATAACAAATTCGATTTTGTGGCTTCATCGGCAGTTTGCTCCTGTTGCAGAGGTAGATGTTCAACCTGCCCAAAGGCACTTATGCTTATCATACTGATAGGTGTTACCAATTCTATGAATATAATTAGGAGGAATATAGTTGATTTCATAACTAATGTTTGACCAAATTAATTCTTTGGGGTTACTCCAGACTTCCGAAGTCTCCAAGACTTCGGAAGTCTGTGTTACCATAAGAAACTTTTTTAGTGAAACACTAACTAACGCCTTGAACTTAAGTTCAGGCTAAAAACTCAAGTCCGTTAAACGGACTCAGTCGGTTTAAACCGACTTGAGCTATAAGCCTGTTCGCTTCGTTCAGCAGTCCCCCTTAATAAACTAAAGGGGGGTAGGGGGGTTGTTACTTCGTAAACCGCCGAATTGATTCGCAGGCTAAGTCTCGCCTAAAATATACCAAAACTTGGTTTCTAATGCTCTTTACCTAATGCGCTAATTCTTCATATAACCCAGTCCCCTGTCTCCCCTGTATTCCCTGGGATCCAGCATATTTCTTCAGATAATCTGATTCCGCAAAATCTTTGGGATTTATCTCTTTTTCTAAATGACGAATTTTCCCTTCACGACTTAACTCAGAAGCCTTCAGATAACATTTTTGAGCGCCTTCATAATCTCTATTAGCTTCAGAAATAAGCCCGGCGACATAATAGGTATTGGGATAGTATTTATCTGCACTTGCAGCATCGCGCAGATAACGTCTGGCGTTTTCCAAATCTCCTTGTACAAAAGAATTATATGCTTCACCAACAAGTTGTTCAGCTCTTTGATTATAACTCAAAGAAAATTCCGCGGATTGGAGTTTTCTCCCTCTTGCGTATGCGGATACAATATATGTCGCAGGATACAACTGATGTTCCACCGGTTTTAATCCGTAGCGGAGGATGTCTTTGTCTCCCACCTTCTTTATATATTCCAGTTTCTTACCTGTCTCACCCGACTGCTTTGCTTCAGTTTTCTCAAAATAAATTACTTTGAGTTGTGCTGCTCCTATGCTTTCAATTTGTACATCATCCGATACATCAATGTCGATAATGATATCGTCGGCAGTTTCAAATTTATTGTTTGTGTCTACTTCTTTGCCCTCTTGCAATTTTTTCATAGAAATAGCCGTCTCATGTCTACTCCATCTTAGATTTAAAGCTACTCTGTGAGTGTTTTCGAGAAAAGAGTGTCGTTCAAAAGAATAGTTGAGTAGCCAACTCCCACTTCCTACGCCGCCTCCAGCTTTCCAAAATTTCACGTTAGTGTTAGGATAATATTCAAAGCTTCCATAAATGTTAAAATCTACTCCATATTGAGGCTTCCATTCATTCCAGCCGTATTCCGCGCTTAACGTCCACCTGGCGGAGTTTTTAGATACTCCGCGAGAATATGCGGTTGCTATATTCAACATGCCCCATTTCTAGAATCCCCCGCCAAATGTGGAAGCAATCGTGTATCTACTTGTTGGACTATCGATGGTGTCAAAAGCATTGCGCGCGGCTGCGCCAAATCGAAGCCAACATTCGTATTTTTCATCGGACATTATAATCCATTTGTGGCTTAGATACCCTAATGTAATTCCCAAATCATTGGAAGGCGTCTCGGTTTGAATCCTGAAATAATTTCCAGAAATACCCACTGAACCAAGCTTCCACAATTGACTGCTTATAGAAGGCGATATTTTAACTTCTGCATAGCTCGAATGCAGGGATTCAATAGTACCTACCATGTTTGATTTTATAATTGTATTTGCGCCCAGAAAATCCGAACTGATTCCCCCGCCCCAAGGATAATCACTGAAAACAAAGCTAAAAAAATTATAGTTTATGTCTGAAATGCCGGTGAATCCGCTGAATAAGTTAATGTAAGATGCTGTCAGATTATATCTATTGGTAAGCTTTGATATCCCTGCTGGGTTCCAGTATATCGCGGATGCATCATCTGCTATCGCGACGAAGGATTCGCCGAAGACAGAAGAACGCCCGCCGATACCTGTATTGGTGAAAACGCCCTGGGTCCTGGCGAAACTCGGTAGGCTAATGTTTAGTAGCGATATGATTATGAATGTTAAAATATAAAATCGGTTCATTTTATACCTCTTGTTCTGCCTCATCATTAACTACAACTCTGTAATCTTACCGACGCGAGCAATGTTATTGATTAAGGAATAACTGCGAGGTTGATAACTATGAAATCCCCCCGGTCACCCTTTACGAAAGGGGGGAGTTGCTGAAGTTGCTGAAGTTCCACCCCATGCGCATCAACTTAAGGGCTTTCATCAATTCCCCTCCCTTGACGGGAGGGGCGTAGGGGAGGGTGAATGCAATAAAAAGAATACCGCTTTCACCCCCACCTCACCCATCAAGGGGAGGGAAGGGAGCTACCAAAGTGGCCTTAACTTGATGCGTATGCCAATTCCACCGATTCCACCCCCACCTAACCTCCCCCGTCAAGGGGGAGGAAAAGCATCATACCTGCGTAATTGCCCTTAAATTGATGCGTATAGGAGTTGCTGAAGTGGCTGAAGTTCCACCACCATACGGATTAACTAACGATTAAAACTGGACGATTAGTCAACTTTTAGTTGACTTGAGCTTCTTAGCCTGAATTTTAATTCAAGGCGTTTGTAATGAATGAATCACATTTTCATTCGTTAAGTTACGTTGAGAATAAAATCCCTGACGTAACTTTGATCGCCGGCTCTTTGGGCTTCTATGTCCGTTATCTAATTCCCTGCTTTCGCTTCTCAAACAACTGAGCGAAATCTACTCTGCCCAAAGCCTTAGAAATTTGTACAGCAGTTTCCAATGTTTCTGAGGTTTGTAGCGAGGGATTTTTAAGTAATTCCATACATGACCACCAGACAAGCTCATCATCAATTTCTATATCTTCTGAGACACGCTCACCAGAATCTATATTGATAGACCTAACAGTAGGTTCATCCATGACAGTGATTTTCAATTCATGTATTCCCGGTAATACTTTTTCGATAGACAATGGCAACATTTTTCCTTTCTGCTCACCATCAAGAAAGATTTCCGCATATATCGTTATATCTATATTGGCATGTTTTAAAATTAATGATTTGAACTTAGCAGTTTGTTCCTCTCCAATATTTGTATTAAGAATATTTACAAACTTTTTCTCTTCTGTAAACCTCTGATCTTTTATGCTTTCTATTTTTTTCAGAACATCATCGGGCACTCCTTCTGATTTCAGGTTTTCTAAAAAGGACTGTTCAGTTATCTTAAAACTTGCCACCATATTTTCTTTTTTTTCATTTACGATGTGCGCCTTAATGTCGATAACACAGAGTTGAATAGGTAAAACGGCTGTGGCTTTGTATTCATTGGGGCTTATCTTGGTAGGTTTAATATCTCCTTTGGGGATATACTTATTGCCATACTGTTCAAATGTGAGTTGAAGGACGGTGTTTTCCTCTATGAGTAGACGTTGCTTGACCTCAATAACGCCTTCAGAATTAGTCGTGCCAGGGAATGTTACGTCGCCCATCTGGACAATCATCCCCGGCAAGGGTGCGCCTTTTTCATCTGTAACATTAATCTTGATGGAGACGAGAGGCGGAATCGGCAACTTTACAACTAATTTGTCAACAACTTTTGTTACTCCATCCTGGGGCGAAACGAGCTCGAAGTTTGTCTCTCCTAAAACTTTTATAATTACATCCATTCTTGCGGTCTGACTATCCCATCCCTTCTCAAAGGTAAGCGTAGCTTTATCATCCGCCTTTTTTACTAAGGACAAATAAGTTTGCCCGTTATCAGATACCCTGGTGATATTTTCGTCATCCATTAGGATTTGGACATCTGAAACTGGAGCATTGGAATTATCCATCGTCTCGACTATAATCCTAAGGACCTGCATCACCACCGAAATCTCGTAGTTATTCTCTTTGCTGCTATTGGGTTTAACTTCAAATTCAGAGATATAATCCACGCGTCCATCTCGCTCAAGTTCTATCGTCTGCAATTCATCTGCGACAACCTTCGCTGTTCCCTTTACGATTCCATCTTCTCCAGTTTCTTTCCCAATCTTATTTCCATTTAGCTTCACAACGACATCGAAGATAGGTTCATCATATTGGTTTTTCACTTCGATGGAATAAAGATGTTCAGCCGGTTCTAATTGAATTGTACGTGAGTAGCTATTGGCGTCTCCAATGGGGATGCTTTCCTGCTTCGTATCATATCCCTTTCTCGAAACCTTGACCTGTATACCCTCCCCAGGATTAGCAATCTCTTTTTCAAAAATCCCTTTATTATCAGCGCTGACCAGATTTCCGTCTATGAGTGCTTGAGCATCTGATAATTGGTTCCCCGTTGCATTTGTCACCGTGAGTGAAATCTTGACAATCCGCGCTACTTCGATGTCGCCAAAGGAAACGTCCTCATTAAATTCACCGACATCCCTTTTTTCTATTGATTTCGTCTCTATATCTTCGCCCGATATACGAATTTCGAGTTGCCCTTGCAATGGGCCGTATTTGCTCCAATCGTTGAATATAAACTCCCCATTTGCATCCGTCGCAGTTTCATAAGGCGTGTTGGCAATTACAACCTTTGCCTTGTGAACAGGCAACCGGGATTTTTCGTAGATGACTTTGCCTTTAATTGTTACTGGCATCAAAACACCAACGTCAATGAATCTCCTGCCTGGGGATATTTCTATATTACTATTATTGTAGTTCCAGACTTTGTAACCACGCTTCTTCAATTCAACCTTATGGCTGCCAAGCGGAAGAATAAGGATTTTAGAATCTTCTCCCGTTTCTACTGCTTCTGTTGGTCTATTATCAACAAAGATTTGGGCATCCAAAGGTTTATATTTAATTTCCAATAGCGGTTGGACAATAGACAGGTTTCTGGCATTATCTTCCCCAATAAGCCTTGGCGTCATGCCTGGACTATCTTCCACATGCTGATAAATTTCATATAATGTTACAATGCCATTGTTCCTGTTAGATTCGTTCTCGGCGAATTGTGTAAAAAGATTAGTGAATACGCCGTCCCTGATAGTTTCCTTCGGACCGCATGCTTCAAAGACAATACTTCCAGATGGCAGGAAATCTGTTTGAGTAATACCATCTCGATATTCATCGCCCGCGCTTACATCATCGGTATTTATGCCTTTTTCCTCATCAGACGTTCCAGAATAACAACTATCAATAATGATTACCGCTCTTTGGGGATTTAACATTTGCAAATACCGTCCGATTTCATCATCCTTCAGGAAATTTTCCCTTGTCCTTCGCACAGCGTCGTATGGCAATAGGCATTCGTCAACCCCATCCTGTTCATCTGGAAATATATCATCCTTGACGCGCGTCCCGCGCCCTGAAAAATAGAATACGACTAAGTCATCCGGTTTAACCTTGCTCCGCAAGGACTCGAAAGCCTTGAGAATTTCCAGATATGTAGCCTGCGGCAAAAAGTTGATGTGTTTGCTATCATCAGGGAGCCCCCCGCGCCTAACAAGTAGTTCCTGCATATTTTTTACATCTGTGGCAGGCACTTTTAGCGGTTTAATTGTAGAATCAGAATAAACACTGATGCCCACTAAAATTGCCCATCGTTGGCGAAAGGGGATTAATTCTCCCTGCGCTATGCAAATTTTAGAGAGAAGAAAAAGAATTAGAACTTGGGTCCAGAGTTTCATATTGAATAAGGTACAATGAATGCCCAGGATGGCGGTAGGCCCGGAGGACCGCATCTGGGCAATTAAGGAGTTATTAATTACTGTCATGGCTCCTAACATCATCAATACCCATTAGGGTGACTACCAATATTTTCCAGTGATGTTAAAAGCATCCTTCGTATGATTAGAATCTTCTATTACCTCTTTCAAAAATGCTTTTGCTCCTTCATTTGGGAACTTTAATTCACTATGTAATGGCTCGAATGCTCCGCGGGTGGCAAGCGCGCTTTGTAGTTTCCGTATGCCCTCTGGCGGGTATTCCAATGGTGGGATGCCCGAACCCCGTCTTTCAATAGCATAATCTAAGAATATGAGCCATGAAGCAAATATTATATATGCAATTGCCAATATTACAGTAACCGGCCAAGAAATATTAGCAAATTCTACGGTGATTGAGCCATACTCTTTCAATACCACTTGAATGTTGGATAAGATATTTCCTCCGGCTATAGTTGCAACAACTGAGCCAACAGAAACACACATTCTTATTTTAAAACCACGGAAACTTCGACCAACTATTAAATCCCACAGTTTTCTAAATAGTCTTCTAAAAATATTACCTCACCTCACTATTTTTTAAAATCGCTACCATTTAATTTCATCTAATACATCTGATACTATATCTGGTATTACCGTGTATATACCTCTTCGGCATATAAGCGATGAAGCAAATAACATAAAAGCTAATGAGAAACTGATTGCGCAGTATGAATTCCCTAGAATTTTTATAGCAGCAATGAAAATTAGAATCAGACAAGTAAATATTGATAGAATGCCCAAAATCGAAGCTAACGCTTTTGTTCGTAATCTTATTCTACTAATTGAGATATTGAAGAACACGAAAAACAAGAATAAACATACTGCGATGATGGCAGTAAGGTTAGCTCCTACAACCATATAACTTGAAGCAACAAAAACAAAAAGGGAGAGAATACCAAGGACAAAAGTTGTAATTGCTGCAATCTGGAGGTGCGTAACAAATCCATACTTTTGCGACTTTCTGAAAGATTCAGTATTGGCATGCCTTGGGGGGAATATCAAAATTTCATGTTGCGTTTCCGAAAAATCTTGTGAACTCTGAATCTTTGAAATCGGATTTGCCCAAAATGTGAAAATATAGACAGGTCTGTTTTTATTGATATTAGCCATATTTATACCTTTCATCTATTTTGATTAATTTAAGATAAAACTACCAACATTAAAAAAGCTGTCTTAAACGCTTCCTAATTGCTTCCATCCATCCTTCTGAAGGCGCGGCAATGTCCTGCAATACTTCCCGCAACCTTGCAATCAACGCCTTTTCGTAAATCGGATTGTGGATGATACAGTTTCCATCTTTGCCTCTTTTTATAACACCAAGGAGTGTTAACTTCGCCTTTATTTTGCTTCTATCGAAAAATTCCTTACCACCACCCAAAATTCGTATAACAAGCTGGCTTGCTTCCTTATCTTTATTCAATTCATCGTAGATTCTTTGGGGTACTGTTAAGCCATTGATTGCTTGATTGACAGAGTCGATTGAAATTGTATCCGAATTCTTCAGACGGTCGCATATCACCTGTACCAAGAATGGATGTCCTCCGGTCTGTTCATGGATGCGGTTAATTAGTTCTTCCCCTTTTTCCAATTGTATACCATGCGCCTTCAGATTTTCTACCACTTGTCGAGTGCCCTCTTTATCAAAGTCACTCATGTATATTCGTTGGGTGATATTGAATGGTGAGTTTTTGCTCTGAAGACTAATTAATTCTCCCGGTTCAGTTGAGCCAGCGAGGACGAAAATCCATTTCTCGAAGCCTTTTCTATCAATAGTTCTTTCAACAGTTACTGTGCGGATGGCACCGAAGAAGTTATCATTGAGAAATTCAGGAACTGTCCCAAACTCATCCAACATCATGACGATTCTATCGGAAGGTTTAACTCCCAGAGCGACCTGGTTAATGAAATTAAAAAATCCTATCTTGCTCTCCGCAGGTACCAATTTCTGTTTCCCAACGTCGCTAGTGAATCTATCACTAACTTGAGCCAAGATTCGTTCGCAGAGGAATTGTTGATACCATTCTCTCTCATCCTTTATTGAGTCGCCGGCGGAAAGGTCAATGTAAATCGGAATGTATCCCTCTCCAAGCTGCCTTTCTATATTGTATAAAAGGCTTGTTTTTCCGGTTTGTCGTGCGCCCAAAATCGTGACATGCTTTCCCCCACGAATGTAGTTTAGGACCTCTTTATCCTCATTTCTTTCTATGTAAACTGTTTTGTCAAAATCCGTAATTGGTCCACTTGTTTGAAAAGCTTTTGCAGCCATGTTTTTACACTCCTTTATTTTCTAAGTTGCTTACATTTTGGGGTGAATATATAACAGTCAAGTTATTTATCTCTCCTTTTAGTCGTTCAATCTTTGTTTTAACATCTTTCTTGACAACCTCCGGAAATGCTTTTGCTTTGAACACTAATTGTTGTCCCTCGTTTTGTTGCAAGATAGAGTTTATTTGTAGATTGTTTATAGCATCGGTTAAGTCTTCCTCGGATACACTTACCCCAGTCTTAACTAACGCTACGCGGATATCGGATTCTGTGAAAAAAACATGTTCTTCGCCTATCATCAACAAGATAATAAGCTGTTCCAAAGGCTCGCATCGTCCCCAGATGGTTTCGATAAATTCCATCTTGAACTCCGATGAATCAGCTACCTGATGAAGGTTTTCTATGGTAATGCGACGGGTTTGCTCATTGCTAATTAGAGAAACCATCCGATTACAAATATATTGAATAATAAAAGGATGGCATGATGAGATATCAAGGATTTCCCTGACAACCTGTTGCTGATTTTCTATCTCCACATCTATTGTTGCCATCGGCTCAGTAATGAGGCGCTCGGCGCTTTTCTCATCAAGATAGCTAAGAGGAATATTAATGCAAAAATTGAAGAGCGGCGAGTGTGAATCGTGCGTTTGCCTATTTAATACTCTTTGTCCACTGAAGATAAAACGGCATTTATTATTCTGCGAAAGCGCCCGGAATGTCTCGAATAAAGTTTCCTGATTATTAACGTCATACCCGAGTAAATCGTCTACTTCATCTATCAAAAAAACGACAGTTTGTTTCTCTTGTTCTTCCGCAAAATGCGAGGCTAAGTCATAAAATTGTCTCGGCGAATAATTATCCTCCTTAGCTTCAAATTTCCAATCAATGCGGATTTGGTCGAAAAAATCCTTATAATTATTGACTATTTGCAAATTCGCGTATAAAGGATACCAATTATTATCCGGTTTCATGAAATCCCGATATAATCTTTGCAATATAGACGTTTTGCCAATTCGCCGTCCCCCGATGATAGCAATGCTGTTGCTGTCAAGTCGTTGCAAGATTTGTTTGATTTCGCCTTCCCGTCCGAAAAACATATTCTCTGGTACAGGTCCAGCGGTGACATAAGGAGAAACAACTGTCAAATCTATCTGTTCAAGAATAGAACGCATCAACACCTTACGGGGTTCCTTCGCTATGAGCATCTTTCGAGCGTCATCCTCATTCAGAAAGACAAAATCAAAACCGGTTCTGAAAGCTGACTCTTGAAATGTCTGGCGGGCTTTCTCGATGTTTTCAAAAATGATGATGAGCGCAAAATGGCTGGTTAAGTTGAATATGTCCAATATATCCCGAAAGTCCCCAATGTCATCATTTATAATTTCCCTCCGTTGCAAGCAGATAAAGGGAAATTTGGAAGGGATTTTGGTTCGCAATACAGGCGCATTTACTATAAACGCCCATAATTGTTCATATTCCTGCTTCGAGTTATCGTCCACAGTAAACCCCATCGCATCGCAGAGTAAATGGATAATTTTGGTGGAAGACTCCTGGAAAGATTTGACCTGTTCTTCTAAATTGGCGTCCAGGTTCGATACAGCATTCTCCCAGCATTTGTTAAACTCCTCAATCTGCAATGGATTCTCCACAGTGAGGCAGTTCCCCTTTCTATCATAATATATATGATGTAAGTCAAAACGTGCCTTTATATATCTATCCGACGCGTATACTCGATGCTCTTCTTCGATAAAATCAAGCGGCGCTTTTCCTTCAGTAAAAATAGAGTTTTCGATTTGGCTCTCCCAGATAGGATAGTTTTCAGAGCGATATTTTTCCGTAGTCGTTGCCTGCTCTCGCAGGATATAAACAATCAGAACGACTATTACAATCACTACTGCTATGGGAATCACCCACAATACCGTATGGGATTCAGTGGCTTCTCGAAATTCGATTGTTCCTATATCCTTATCATCAGGTTTCTCAATCTTAATTTCGCTGAATTGTTCTTCTTCTTTGAAATGGAAGGAAATTTCGTACTCACCAACAACTGTAGGATTCTTTTGCCAATCGCCGAACGAAAAATATCCATCAGAGCCAGTGGTGGTTTCGCCAATTGATAGTTCTTTCGTCTTTAGCTTCAGAGTTACCCTTGCGCCTTCGATTGGTTTTTTCGATTTATCTACTAACCTGCCTTTGACAACGATAGGATTCAACTTAGCCACAACAATCTCTTGTTGTTTGCCCGGTTTGGATGCCTTGAGCACCTTTGGCTCTTTCGGCCAATCATGATATCCCGCTTGCTTCAGTTGAAGTTGATGTTCCTGGAGGTCGAGGAGGATGACATTATTCGGAGTGATTTTTTTATCTATCCCATCTACAAAGATTTGAGCGTTCGACGGTTCAGAGGAGATAGGCACATAGGGTGGAATGATGGGAGTTTTCGCTGCTATTTTTCCAATGAGATTCGGTGTTTGCCGACTCAGAACTTTCTTCAGATGAATATGCAATTCATCAAAAGCGATTACACCGTCGCGGTTGCTATCAACATCATCGTTTTTCAAGGATTCTATGAGCTTTTCTGTAAACAGACTGTTCGATTGTACAGACGCGCCGTCTAACGTTACTTTGTCGGGCACGCAGGCTTCTAAAATAATTGTTGTATCTGTGGGCAGATAATCCGATGTAGTGATGCCATTTAGCTGTTTATCGTTGCCTTTGTCCACAGGGAAACCCTTTTTCCTATCATTCGCCCCCGAATAACAGCTATCAACTATAATTGCCATTCCTTTAGGATTCAAAGTATTAAGCAACTGTCCAAGTTCATCATCCCGCAAGAAATTTTCCTTCGTTTCTCTCTTTGCATCATAGGGCAATAGGCATTCATCGAGTTCGTCTTCCTCAAGGTCGGGATACAAGTCATCAGCTATCCTTGCGCCACGCCCGGAAAAATAAAATAACACAAAATCATCTTGCTGGATAACTTCTTTATCGGAAAGCTCTTTAAAGGCTTTTTTGATTCCTTCGTATGTAGCTTGTTCATCAATTAGAGGGGTGATATGGTTTTCCAAGAAGCCCCCGCGCTCTATCAAGACTTTTTTCATCTCAGTTACATCATTTTCTGGGCTGGATAGCGGAGGAATATTCACATCAGAGTATTTCCCGACGCCGATAAGAATAGCCCACCGTTCGCGAAAATCTATGAATTCTCCGTATGCGTTCGCAAGGAATAGTAAAATCATGAATATAATTGATAACTTCAGCTTTATCCATCTAATCATCTTTGTCTGATATGGAAGGATGGATGGTTCGATGAATAAGATCCTTCCAGCCTTCCATCCGTTCACTTCATCAATGAACAAAATTTAGAGTAATACCCAAAATAGTTTTTGATGTTCTAATATACAATAGATATTCGACTTTGTCAACATTTTATTATCAAGATTAGAAATAACTTGACTTATATGGAGATACAGATTGCGTCTCCCATTGGAATCAACTTAAGGGATTTCCAATTAAATTTACGTGCCGCAAGCGCCTTGAACTTATGAGAGTTCAAGGTTAAGAAGCTGAAGTCCACTCCAAGTGGACTAAATCAGCTCCCAGTCGTCTTTGAGACGACTTTAGCCTTTTAGCCTGCGAATTGATTCGTAGGCTTAAGTTGATGCGTATGGGGTAGGGGGTTGTTGGTAAGGGGGACTATTTTCTGAAACATGCTCTAAACAGGCAATTCCCTACGGTCTTTTCCCGGCCATCGCTCCAACCCACCGAAAGAATATGGAATACGCTCCTCATAGGCGCCAATCTCCGGCAGCGGTTCGGTGCGGCCAATCTGATACCAATATGCGGTGCTGGTCCAGTCACCCTGTCGGTCATTGGCATGTCCGTGTTCGATGGAGAAACGCAACGCGCGCTCGAAGTACACCGGGTCTTCAACATGGAAACGGTACTGAGAATGCTTGCCAGTATAGTCGGCATTACCTTTGAAATGATAACCATAGTAGGGCGTGCAATAAGTTTGGTTCAGCCCGTTATAGTTCCATGCGCCGCAGAAGTAATCTTCGGTGCCTGTTCCGTGCATGTTTGGCGGCCATTTCTCGCCGTCCACAAAGAACATATCATCGCCTTCACCCCACCAACCCGTCTCATTAGTATCCAGGTGCAGGCAGCAGCCAACATAATGCCCTTTTCCCTGAACGTCCAGGACGAGGTAATTCTCATCGCCGGTGGTGTTTAAACGTTGGACGTGACCGCGTGCGTTAGGCCCCTCTTGCTCCTCTTTCTTAACTACCAATTTACGACGCCAGTGGGCGTGAAATCGCCCCATATTATCTGGTAACTCATCCCATTTCTGATAGTCGATGTAGAAGTAGAGGAAACTGTCAGCGTCTGAGTCGTTAGTTACGGTAATCCTGGCTCCCTTAGCATAAGGCATTGGAAACCAACAGTTGAGACCAAGATAAAATGCCTGCAATGGCAACGACTGAAAATAGGTTGCTTTGGCGTGCCCAAGTCCAAAGAAATCGCCGATTGGGCACAATACAGACGGTGTCTCTTCGCCATCCCAGTACATACGCAAAACAAGACGACGCAGATTGTTGTTATCTTCGCTCGTTGTCATCCAGATGTGTCTTACACAGCCTGCGTCTTCCATCTCTCCCAGTACCACCGTTTTACCAGCGGAGATGGGCCAGTTGTCAGCGTTTCCGCCGGTCTTATCATAAGATGACCAACGCCGAGACTTAACCCCGCTTCCAAGTTTTGCTAAATTGCTCAAAGATGTCATTCCAATATTCATCGTGTCCTCCCAAAAACTAATGACAGAAACCGAGTTTTTGCCAAAAACTCGGTTTCTAACTATTCGTATTCAAAGATTACCCCCAGCGCTTCTTCAGGATGTTCGTAAAGCAGGTCAAATGCCTGCTTGGCTTCTGTGAGCGGGAAGCGATGGGTAATCATCTCCTTGACGCGGACGCTTCCATCTTGAATATGCTTTATTGCTCTCTGCCCTGTTTGCGACCTGGGCTCCGAGATAAGGATACCGGCGATAAGTCGTTTGCCCATAATTTTTCCCGAATGTAGTGGCAGTGGCCCGCCCTGATAGAGGGCAATTAAATGGATAGTGCCGCTTGCCCTGACCATATCCTGTGCTTGTTCAAATGATTTGATTCCGGCATATCCACCCACGCACTCAATTACGATGTCCGCGCCTTTACCATCGGTCAACTGCCTGACTGATTGGACAGGGTCAACTTTCGAGCAGTTAAGCACGACATCAGCGCCAAGCCGCCCTGCAAATTCACACCGCAGGTCCAGCGCGTCGATAACAATAATCCGACCGGGTTTGTAACCTTTCGACACCTGCATCACAAGGCTTCCCACGAGTCCCTGCCCAAGGATGGCAACTGTATCACCCTCTTTGATGCTCGCGGTTTGCGCCCAGGCGACGGAACTGGTCAGTAAGGGAAGAAAAGTAGCTTCCTCAAACGAAACATCGTCCGGCAGCGGGATTATTCTCGCATCAGGTGTCTCAGGAACGCCGACGACATATTCCGCATGAGGGGCAACCGCTACGACCCTATCTCCAACGGAAACATACTTGACATCCTCACCTACCGCCGCGACCACTCCCGCATCGGAATATCCCATTATCGATGGGTCAACAGCACCCGGCATCACATACCGAGCGAAAAGTTCGGACCCTCGGCTGATAAGGCTTTTTTTATTCTTCACCAGCACTTCGTTGTTGGTAATACCTGGTATCTCTATTTCCTCAATGGCGATATTGCCTTTTCCCTCAAGTTTTATAACACGTTTCATAAGCAATTTGATGTTACACCTCCTGATATTTCCTCAAGTATCTTCTTGAACATGGCGTAGATTTCTCTTTCTTCATCATGTTTCATGAATCCCTTTGGAAGAGGTGGCCTGGGTCTACCAAGACTCACAGCCATCTCTATCCCCATGGGGTTATAGGGAAGTAGGGAGACCCTATCTGCACCTACCTCACACAGGATAGCAACGAGAGCTGAGAGGTTTTCCCTGGTCGCTGTAATCCCTGGTATGAGTGGTATTCTGGGATGGACGTTAACCTCGCTCTCCTGAAGCAGGCGGCGGAGATTATCGAGAATCCGGTGGTTTGTCTTCCCAGTATATCTTCTATGGATTTCCGGATTCGCGAACTTGACGTCGTAGTAGATAAAGTCTATATAAGGGAGTATCTTCTGCTTAAATGTGTCGTAGTCGAAATAGCCTGATGTCTCCAGAACGATATGTACACTTCTTGCCTTCAGGTTTTTGAGCAGGAGTTCCAGATAGTCAGGATAGAGTGTACATTCACCACCAGAAAGAGTTACTCCCCCCCCTGAGTGGCGATAAAAGGGAGAATCGCGCAGGAGAATCTCAGTAAGCGTTTCTACTGGATAATAAGAGCCTATAAGCCTTAGACCTTTTCCGGGGCAGACACTGGCGCACCTGCCACAGCGGATGCACCTCTCCCGGCAGATACGTCCGGGTAGTTCCAGGTTTATAGCCTTCTGAGGACAGGCATCTGCGCATCTACCGCAGTTGATACACTCTCTGGCGGAAAAGGCAATTTCCACCCCTGGCTCCTGAGTCTCAAAATTTTGACAGAAGATACACCTCAAAGGACATCCTTTAAAGAAAACTACACTACGGATACCAGGGCCATCTTCGAGACTGTGCCTCTTGATATCAACGATGAGGGGTAGGTCATTCGCTGCTAACATAATCACTCAATGCCGAACCTATGAGCCAGGTCTCTGGCCATAAATCCGAACTTGAAAATATAGGTCACATTGCCATCAAACTCAACGTTGTTGGCGAGTAGTGAATTGAGGATATCCTGGTCTCTTGAGAAGATAAAGGCATTCAAAGCATCAGCATCTTTGAACGTTACCCTTACATCCCAATCATCTATAGCATCTTCAGGAGTCTTCATATCGCCATTCTTGAAGATTACAGAGCTAACAACACGACCATCAGCAGTTCCGAAAAGGTACCGTCCCTCAAAATTCTTTATATTCTTCCGATAACCCTTACACAGGCAAAAAGCCAGGTCCATACCATCCAGGAGAATATCAAGAAAATAATCAGTCACTTCTCCAGATAGTTCCTTCCTCAACTTTCTCAGCCGGCCGGACAAGACTCTTGCTATGCGGAATGTGAACCAGTCAGAAAGAATATAGGGGATGGGACGTAATAAGCCGCGTAGTATACTGGAAGTCATCGGTCATCTCCTCCTTCCAAACTTTTTCTTTTCCTAAAAGAAAAAGTTTGAGCAAAAAGAAAAGAAAAGTGTATTAAGCAGAAACAAGTTGCAGTAAAACCTCCGGCGATTGGCCGACGATTGGAGCATTGGAGCGCTGGAGAAATGGAGCTCCATCTCCCCAGCGCCCCAATGCTCCATCTCCCCACTGCCCCATTACCCCAAGGGAACTGCAACATCTTGTTGCCTAATACAAAAAGAAAAGAAAAGGAATTATTCCTTTTGGGGTAATGGGAATGGCTCATAGGGAATCATTTTTCCGGTAGAGAGGCGGTATTCTGTACGGTCAATGATTTCCTTCTGCATTTGTGGATTCAGGTCCTTGAAGTAAGCAGTATACCCGGAGACCCGGACCAGAAGTTCAGGATACTGTTTAGGATGAACGACTGCATCAGCAAAGGTTTCGTGATTGGTGATATTGAACTGGATTTCCATCCCGCCATCCCGCTTTCCACCATCGTCATCGAAATATCCTTCTACAGAAGCGACAAAGTTGTCCAGCATCTTCTCTTGGTCTCCATCCTCGGGTGTAAACTTGAGATTTAGCGCAACCCCACTTGAAAGGCATCTTGCCGGCAATCCTGCCACAGAGTTGAGCGCCTTTGTAAGATAGGGGGTAACTCCAGAAACCGAGGTGATGCCACTGGTAAAATTCTCTCCGGCCTTACGTCCGTTGGGAGTGGCCTTCATCAGCCGGCCAAAGCCCGCATGGTTGGTCATTGTCCAGTATCCAACGCGGTAATGTCCGCCGCGGTAGTTCATCTTTTCCCCAAAAGCCTTATCCAACAGTTCTACGAGCCATGAAACATTGGCATCGGCAGCCGGGTCTTCGTTACCATATTTAGGAGTCTTATCTGGATTCATGAGTCTCTTTTGCAGCGCTTCGTAACCTTCGAAGTTCTTTCCAATGGCGTCAAGGAAGTCTGTAAACGGCATCCCCTCCTCAAAGACAACCTTCTGGATAGCGCTCAAAGAATCAGCAACATCCGCAAGACCGATTATAGTTGCACCTGAATAGTTGATGGTGGCTCCACCCTGAATCAGGTCTTTTCCCGTCTCCATAGGACCCTCAAAGAGAGCTGAGAGAATTGGTGTGGGCTGGAAATCCTGGTACACTTTCCCCAGAATGTTATTCAACTTCGTTGTCTGTTCGATCAGCCATCGTGTCTGCGTCTCAAAGGCGGCCTTAAACTCATCGAAGGTGGTGAAGGTAGTAGGGTTACCTGTTTCTTTACTTATCAACAAGTCCATGCCTGTATGTCTGTGTCTCCCGTTGAAGAGGGTAAGTTCAAGGGCGGAGGTCAGGTTCAACAAGATGGCTGCCGGAAAACCATAAGACCTACCGCTGCTCTCGGGCTCCACACAGCCGATTATGCCATAGTCTCGCGCCTGTTCGAGAGTTTCACCCTTCGAGGTAAGCGCCTGGATAACAGCCTTATCGTTGTGGATTGCCGGGATGGCCCCGGTATTGATATTAACCCTACAGAGCTGTTTTAAGTAATCTTTTGAGTTTACACCTGGATAATACCTCGCATTGGGATTGGGGTCGCGCAGTTTCATTAACTCTATGGCTCTGAGAATTACGTATGTCAGGTCATTCACCGCGTCATTACCATCCTTATCAACCCCGCCTATAGTGATGGCCTGGTTAGAGCCAGTCCCGCCAAAGAGTTGCTCTGTCGCATCTGGTGTGGCCGGAACATGGTCGCCTATCTTGAGCCATAGGCAGCAGAGCAGTTCAATAGCATCCTGTATAGCAATTGTCCCATTCTCTATATCCTGCCGATAGAGTTCGTAGAGAAACTGGTCCATCCTCCCGGTGCTAATGGCAAAGTTGCAGTTCTCGACGTGGAGGGCGACCCAGCATGTCCATAAGGTAGTCAGTCCTTCACGGAAGGTTCGCGCTGGAAACTCAGGAACTCGGCGATAGATTTCTGCAATATCAAGAAGTTCCTTCTTCCGGGTCGGATTTTTCTCTTTCTTCGCTATCCTCTCGGTCTCTGCCGCGAGGTTGCGGGAATAATTGATAACACCTTCAAGCACCTCTGATATTGCTTTGTAAAATTCCTTCTGAGAAGGTTCAGAAGTTTCCGCTTCTTTCTCTTTAGCTTCATCAATGATTCCACGCAGACCCAGGTTGATAGCCCTTGAGAGGTCCGGTATGGTGTGCGAGATACAGCCAGCTTTACCTGGAGTGAAGAAGACAAGCCGCTCAAAAAGCTTTAGTTCAGGCGCATATTTCTCGCGCCCAAACTTCTTCAAGTTCTCCTCAAAGCATCTCTTTCTGGCAATTTCAAGGACGTTATTCTCCATCCAGTGGGGAAAGATATCGTAATTGAGTTCTTCCACCTCAAATTTGGTAATCTGAAAAGAATTGCTTTCCCGCTTCGAGATAGTCCAGAGTTCTGGCCACATTAGCAGGGGGATAGTGAGGTCAGGATATAGCGGTACGCCCTTGAATTTACTGGTGGTAGAGCCGGCAAAGAGGTTGTCATCTTCGAACTTAAAGGATTTCGGCTCCCTTTTCTTCCCATTCCCCTTCTGCTTCTCATATCCCTTGTTGTGATGAACTATCGGGGTTCGGTTCTCCAACACATACCGGTACATCCTGGCCTTATCAAGGATAGAGATATGCTCCTGATTGAATAAACCGTTCTCAAGACTGAAACGGTTTATCAAACGGGGGCGTTCAACGCATATCTCAGGCATGGCTCTAAAATACATATTCCTGAGACTGGATACACGAGGGGTGAGGTTATAATCTGTCAGTGAAATATCAGTAAGCGTAATGTGTGGCATGGTTTCCTCCTTATTATTATCAGAATATTTTAGGCTCTTCGATATCGAGTGTGGTAACCAATCAGTAAGTGATGAGTAGTGTCGTCAGCCGGAAAATCAGGTGTTCTGCTTCTGCAGTTCTTCCTGGAGTTTTTCATACACGAAGGGGTTAATGTCTACGGGGCTGTATGCGTCTACATGAGCGAGATTGATTGAGTTATTTGCCGCTTTGTATTGATTGCGCAAGGTGCTCTTGAAATCCTCTATCGCCTGCTTTGTTTTGCCATCAAGCTCACCTGTAATCTCACCTTCATAATAAGATGATGGTGCTTCCCCTTCTGTTTCCGGCGTTTTTTTCAACGCCTTGAGCCCTTCCTGTACCCGCTTGATATAGTCCATCTGGGCTTGTTCTGGCGGCGAAGTTTCACGTTGGGGTATTGCCACGATGCGGGCTTTGAGGGTACTCATGGCGTTGACACTAAAGTTATAGGTGTTTTGATACATGGCGTTGCCTGAAGCGCAGATAAGTCGGGAAGCATCCTGTTCGGTCGATGGACTTCGCAGGTCAAGAGCAAGTTTCAGCTCGACATCGACTTCGGGAATGCGGAACCATGTCGCGGTGATGCCCCAATTGGATGTCAAGCCCTTGGCAACCAGTTCTTCAGCAGTGCGGATGCTATTTTCATCTAAGGCGCGTTGCGCTTCCGCAACCCCTCGGGCAATCTCCGCCAAATAGTCGGATAAGTCGAGTGTTTCTTCAATACGCTCGCGCACATCGCCAGCAGATTTTTTAATAGAATTTGACATAGCAGATTTCTCCTCAGTGAGTACCTAAGTTTTCAAAAAGAACTTGCACTTTTCAAATTTCAGATTTCAGCCTGAACTGCAGTTTTTCAATCTTCAATATTCAATCTGAAAATTGCTTAGGTAGTTTTCAGTATTAAAGTTTATATTTCGGGTAACGTCGGCCCCTGACCGATGCGATGGCAGTCGGGGACTGCCGCTACCCAAAACGTTGGGTTTATTTTTGAAAACTACCTAACTGTCTTTTGGGGGCTCTACGGCTTCAAAGTAATAATTATCCGCTTTCAGTTCTGTCTTTCCATCTGCGGTCCAAAGGATTGCGTGGATTCGATAGGTGCCTGGCTGGTCAGGCGGTTTATCGAAGGAAACCTCTACCTGGCCTCGAGAGTTTGTATAGAGTTGTTGGGTTTGACCTTGAAGAACATCAGCATTATGTCCCTGACCTCCGCCCGCACAACGGTAGAGGGCCACATCTATACGATGATTGTAGAGGAAATTTCCATTCTCATCGCAAGCTATGAGGGTAGATTTTAAGGGTTGGTCCTGGCGGATGATTACATCAAGCTCTGAGGTAAAGCGCTTGGGGTCCAAGGCGAAGAATATACCAGCCCCAGGGACAGTTCGGCGCGGTGGCACCGTAGAGACCGTGAAGCGAAGTTCGCTCATCTCTTCAGGCCGACCGGCAAAGGAAAAACGTATATCCGAGGTTGCAGGCGTGGGGTCAGGAATGTGAGCAATACGCCCTTTGAGCGACACCTCCAGGCTCTGAATCGTGTAGGTAGAACGTTCGCCATAAGCAATCTTCGGTCGCTCCTTGGCATGGCGGCCACTCTCCTGTTGCGTGACTGCCAGCGCCTTCTTCATCTCGGTAAGAATCGTTTCCAGACGATGAAAACCATAATCTTCGGGCTTCTCCTTGAATTTATCGAAATCCTTGGTGGTCATGCCCATAAGCTGCTCTTCCAGGCTTGGGCGAGGCGCCTCCGGGCGGCGACGCTGGACAATTGCTAACCCTAAAGCTACCCCTGCTACGAAAAGACTAACCGCAGCCAAAATAAAGGCAGCGAGATTCATAGTAAAGTTCTCCCCTGGCAATAGCCAAAATTTACGGACGTTGGAAGGCGAGTAACGCCGCAAGTCAGATGCGTAGTAGCGATTGCAATCGCTTCCCCCTTAATAAAGGGGGTTAGGGGGTTGTTCAACGACTGAAATCGTTACTACAAAGGTAACAAAGGCACTACTTTCAGCAGGTCACAATTTTCGTTCGTAGGAGCGTTTTGGCAGGGCATAGAGCAAGAATTTTTGTCCTTGCCCTATGCTCTATGCACTACTATGGTGAAGACGGTTGTGATGCCGGTGGAGACAATTTATCCTTGTTTTCCTCAAGCCTCGCTCGAATGAATGCCTCCATATAGTCTTTAAGTTGTTTAGGGGGAGGTAAAGGAACCAACGTGGTCCTCAACAGGCTTGAGCCTTCAGCTTTGTAATCGTATTTCCTTGAGTAAGAGGCATCAACCGAAGCGCTGAAGGGACCCCAGCCTAACTTACCGCCGGCTTCCACCTTAAATTCAGTTGAACGAGCCATTGTAATTGCTATCTTCACCTCAATGACCGACTCGGAAAACTGGTAGAAGGTGGGAGTCAACCGTTCCTTTCTACGTGAACAAATGTACATTTACATCAACATAAGTTCCCGCGGTTCCCTGCTTCATAGCCTCAATGTCCCTGCTCTTTCGATAACAGGTTCAAGAAAAACGGAGTTTTTCCAGCCATTGAGGTGATGCCGCAATTTCTCCAAAATCTCTACTCTTTGCTTCAAAGATAAAGAGAAATTCTCGATACTCTGACGGAACAGCTTCTCAGAGATAGCCTTCGTCCTATAGGCAAAGGCTTTACTTGAATCTTTTAACTTGTTTCCGAACAAAGCTCGTCTGGCGAGATTCTGACATGCAACATAATCTCTATCGGCATTATAGTTGCAATGTGGGCAATAAAACCAACAACCACTTTTCTTCTTTTCTGTCAGCCTGTCGGGGGCTTTGACATGATGTCCCTTTTTACCACACTTGGGGCAAAATTGGGAGGAGTAACCAGCCGGAAGAGGTCTAGAAAAAGAGATTCCATTCAAGAGGGCTTTGTATTGTACCTTCTCATAAAGTGCCTGACGTACAGTCGAATTGATTTTCCAATTGGTTTCTCTACCACAAGAATCACTTTTTAGGCTTTTTAGCCACTCGACATAAATGCTATCGCATTGAAAAATCTTTGCTATCTCTACGATACAATTGCTGGCTAAATGACTCAATTGCTTCTGGATTTGTCTGAATTTGTTCCAGTGTTTGGCAACTTCTCTATTGTACCATCGCCATGAAGTCGAATTCTGGGGCAACTTGTCGCGTTTCGACTTTAAGTTGTCTAAAGTTTTCCGAATCCTAAGTAATTTCTTTTGTATTGGCTTCCACTTCAACAAGAAGGGAGGAGAAATCTGCTCTCCTTTCCTGTTAAAGACACAAACTGTTATCAGTTTTCTTAGTCCCCAATCAACGACGATGAAGTTGCCAGTTTCTTTCGTTTCTTTTGCTTCTACTTTCACTTTGATGTCAAGGATAGGAACTAATTTCTCTTTAACAGTACCGCATCGTAAATCAAAAGATGCAAAATCATCTCCTGAGATTTTCTCAAAGAGAGGAAGGGAAAATGTTTTCCATTCCCAATCTTTCCCAGAAGAAGGAGAAGTGGTTTTGGCAACCTTCATCTCTACTATAATCGCCTCTTGAGAAGTGGAAAACCTCAACGCCTGTCCATCGTCAGGAGCATAAGAAAGCATTCCTCGTTTCAAGCGCGGGGTTTTGGTCATGGCAACATAAGAAGCAGGAAATTTTCCCTTCAAAGAAATATAGTTTTCGGTTTGTTCTTTTATGTTTTCAATATACTGGGATTTTGAGTAAAGATTCTTTTTCTCCAGGAGCAAGTTGAAATCCCAGTTGGTGGGGTCAATAGAGCTTGATAGGAGGGCTGAAAAGACACTTTCTCTATCCCCTTGTTGACGTAGAATTCTTCCCGTGACTTCAAGAATCCCTCGGTTGAGACGGCTTGGAATGTAGTAATCATGCTGGCAGAGAAAAGGTTCAAGAATTTTGTACGCGGGAATATTACTTGTAGAGAGGGATTCAACGGTTTCTTTCGAAAACAGTTTCCGCAAATAGTAATTCCCTGCCCTTTTTGCCACAAAAAGAGTATTAAGAATCTCTTTATTAAACGGCGTTAATAAGGGAACAGAATAGGTTAAGATTTCAGTCTCGTGGTTATGGTTAGTGATAAACCTACGTCTTGAGTGCTTCTTTGACATGTTCAATTATCCTCTTCTTTTTATGGCTTCTCATTCCATAAAGTTTACCTGAAAATGAAGTCACAATAGATAGCAGATCTTTTACGAGTTCTTGTTCTAAAGTTTCTTTATCATCATAATTTAAAACATGAATTTTTACTCCTAAGAAGGAAAAGAATTGTTCAAGGTAATTATAGGAAAATCGAGTCAGTCGGTCCTTGAAAGTAATAACTATATCACTTATCTTTTCTTCTTCTGCAAGAGAAATTAATTGAATAAGTCCTTTTCTTTTATCATTTAATCCTGAACTGACATCTGTTATTTCATAAACCGCAGAATATTCGTCAATTGGGAAATTTGCTTTGATAGTCTCAATCTGTCTTTTTAGATCGCCTTTTTGCTTTTGTTCATGACTACTGACTCTGGCATAGAGAGCTAATGCATGAGGTCTTTTTTCACCTAAAATTCGTTTGATTTCACTCTCTGGTATTCGCCTTCTGCCGCCAGTTGTTCTTATGCACTTTATTTTTCCTTCTCTATCTAATCTCTGTAAATGTCCTACGGAGATACCGAGCAATATTCCGGCTTCTTTGGGAGTATAATGTCTTTCCATAAGTACCTCACCTAAGAGAAAATGCTGATATCTTAATGATAACATCTTTTTGCCAGTTTGTCAATGCTTAAATTTATATTTGTTTACGTAAACAAGAAACTGATAAATACCCTAACGCAAGGATAGGCACTTCAATCTCTTGCTTGGGGTCGCTAATATCCGGAAGCTTAGTCGGTGGTGCCTGAACCATATCCTTGAGAACCTCAACGCTATTTAAATCAAGTTTACGCTGACTATCTGCAATAGCACTTCCGAGTTGAAAAACCATATCCCCAAAGGGGACGTTGAGTAAATCCTGTCCAATTGCCATGGTATGACACTCCTTTCTTTCGTAGGGGACGAGGCTCTGTCCCGTCCCGCTTGACTTTGGTAAAAAATGAAATCCAGTCGTAGCCTAACTTTCGTAGGGAACGTGGCTTTGTCCCGTCCCACATTCGGTGGAGCCCAATGAATATCGGGAAACCAAGATAGAATATTGAGTCTACGGGGAAATCCACCGAAGTCAAATTATCTCCTTTTGAGTTTTCGCTTCAAGCGGAGATACAAAATTGGTTCGATTGTGCTATACGTTTCGGTTTGCCTCTACCGCCTTTTGGATATCATCGGTTTTCTCGGAGATTGTGCTGAGGTCTAATTCTTTAGCCTGTTTCGTTGCGAGCTCACTGAGGATTTCCAGGAAGGCAGCGGGCGGGGTTACTGCAACCAGCCTGGTTCGCAATACGCTGGAGCCCTCGGCCTTGTAGTCATAGGACCTTGCGTATTGTGCGTTCACTGAAGTGCTCCACAGCCCAACTCCGGATTTGGATTTTTTATCCTCTTCCTCATGTGACCTCGCGGTAATGGCGATTTTCACTTCGATGGAGCTCTCTTGAAAAGCATAAAATGAAGGTGTCAAGCCCAAAGCTAAGAGTGATACCTTCTTGTCCATCCCTGGCAAGGAAATCTCCTCAGTAGCCATCTGGAGGAGCATGTCGATGGCATGCTGGTCTAACTGTTGCTGAGCATTGGCGATGGCAATTCCCATCTCGGCAATCATTTTGCCGAAAGGCACATCAAGTAGTTCCTGACCTATTTCAGGCATGGTGTTCTCCTTCATAATATTCGATTTCATCATTAGGCTGGCGCTTTTCCAGATATTTACGATGTCATCTTCTTTTTCTGCCAAACATAAGTCAAATCGGTTGAAATTATTCCCTAAGCGGACAATAATCCAGTTTGGTAATTACATTATCCACTACTTGAACCAGACGATAGCCTTGTGGACTATTATCATTACCTTCTGGCCCTAAAGACGGCGTTTGTAAAACGAGAGGACGATGTTTCTGCCACCAGCTTTTGCGGTCGTCCGCTTTATCTAAATCCTGGGCATATTTATCCGTATAGATTGCGACCTTGTCCCGTTGGAAGAAGCGAGTTGGTCGCCCCTCCGTCGCTGAATATTTTTCGAGTCGGAAGGCAAGGTCACAATGGGTATGTCCACAAAGCGCTAAACCAACACATTGTTTATAATTGTTTGCGCCAGCAAGGAATTCGAGGAATCGATGCCAATTTCGGGATATTGACGCAGCGCTCAAATCCACTTCATCCGTATGAATCCAACCTGTTTTCCCCGCGCGTTTCCTCAGACTTTCCCGATAGTTTTCGAAATGAAGGTTGGGCGGCTTATTGACAGGCGGAGCGTGCATCGCAACAAAAGTAAGTCTATTGTTTGCCTCGTCAAGGACGCGACTCGCCCAGTCAATCTGTTGGGAGAATAGTCCCGCTGATTTTGGCCCACCGCCAATAATCCCACCAAGGGCTTCACTAATTTCCCGCGAACGCATGAGATAATATGTTAAAGCTGCACGCCACCCTTCCGTGATTACCGTTTTGATTCCACCTTCGATAAATTTTTCGGCATCCTCGGCAGTGAATTCATCCTCTCCAGAATCCAGACAAAGCATCCGATGCGCGCCGAGATTGACAACATATTCTAAATCTGGATTGAAGTTCACAAGGTAATCAGCAATTCCAAAAAGATTTGCTTCTAATTGCTCGGGAAATCTGACATTAGGTTCTTTTTTATCAAATTGTTTAAATTCTTTTTCATTCAGCCCATATTCTTTCCATCTATCACCACCATCAGAAAGTCGATAATGATTAAGGCGGAAATCGTGATTTCCCAGGACGGTGAAAATAGGCACTTGAAGTGGAATTTCAGGTCGGTCTTCTGTTGTAGCGTACCCCGTTAAAATATCGTGAAAAAATCTCCAGTTCGTTTGGTCTGACTTACCTAAGCTCGGATTGATATAATCAATTAAATCGCCTGTCATAAGAATGAAATCAACTTTATTTTCTGCTGCAAGCTGATTGGCTTGCGTGATGAGGTTTCTCAAGTGGTCATTAAAATTGACATATCGTTTTTTGAAATCGTCCCGTTCCCGTTCATTTGCCTTGCTCTCCAAAATCATATCAAAAATCTGATCATTCCGCTTCGCAATATGCAGGTCAGTCACGTGGATAAAATTAAATGTTTCCCATGTGCGCTTAGTAAGACAAACGGCATGATACTTGCGTTCGACTAAATCCTTTTCAGGCGCCAGACGTTCAAGATTATACAATTTGAAAGTGCGTTCGTCAGGAATGGCTGGCGGCTTCTTAAAAATTAAGGGCGCCTCAAAGAACCACACCGGCGGTTGATAGATTTTCGTAGAGAACAGATGCCATCCGGGAATATCCTGCCGATGAGCCATACCACCTGGAATGTAAACTGAGTCATTCTCATAAGCGCCAAGGAACTCAATTGAAGCCTCGACCGCAAGCGGATATTTAACCTCTTCATTATCCACCTCTGACAACACCAGGGCATTATCAAGTTTCTGGCGAATATCTTCAACCTTACCCGTCTTGCTAACGATAACGATTTTAAAACCTTCGTCAATCTTATCGAGCTCTACCCAACAAGGTTGTCCAAAACACGGTCGAAAAAGCATCAGAGTATGCTCTTTGAAATACTCTTCTATAGAATCAGGATTAGAATCAATCCAGATCTTATTATTCATTTTGAATTCCTCCATCCTAACATCATTGATAGTGGAAACCTATGCCGTCTTATCGGCTATTTTCGTTCATTCCAATAAAGAAGCTCATCCCAAAAGAGACCAGCCCCTATAATAGAAGTTTATGCCACTATGCGCTAATCACACTGACTATTGACGATTGACTACTTCCTGATGTGTGAAGTACTCTTAAAGATGGTGTTCGTCAGTTATGGTTAATTAAAACATATACTCCTGATTTTGTCAAGATATAAAAAACTCGGTGCCTGATTTTCTTAAACCGTTCTATCTACCAAAGTCAAGTTAATTGAGCCAAATAATCCTTATGTCAAGATTTTCTTGAATATATTAACAGGCTTTGATAAAATATCCGTATAAAGCAGAATCTCATGAATAAAAGGTAGAACACCGTTAGTGTCTGGCATTGATGGCAGATGGGAAGTCTAAAATGCTCTCAATTTTTAGTTTTCGATATACTGATAATGTGTTATCATTTTGTTGTTGGTCAAAAAAATCGGAGGTAATGTATGTTTCCACAAGATATTAGATTTAGTGTATCTTCTTTTGCTCTGAACGTGGCAACTAAGAGTCAGTCCAAGGGGCCGGCTGAACAATATTTAGATTGCATTTTGGATATCGCGAAAGAGGTAGAGGATAATCTCTCTTTAATCATAGAAATCGCTGAAGTAGTAGCAGAACGCACTCTGGCTGGAGGAGCGCTTTACATCAGAGACAAGGAAGGCGCGTTTGCCAGCGAAGGACTTGGACGAGCGGGCGGTTTGATGTTATTGAGGGGTGGTCCAGAGGACGCTTCGCAGCCCAATACCCTTCTTCTCGGCTCCTCGGGTTCTTACAGAGATTACGATGTGGAGCAAGTTGAAGCTGCACATAAAGCCGAGGATTTAGTCATAGCTTTTTGTTCGCATCAGCAGCCCGTAAAAAATTACAAGCCCTTCAAGAAATTGCCGCTGTTAGCTCAGATAGCTGATTATTCAATCGACAATTTCCTGCCAGATAATGATGCCATCGTCTTGATTGAGGGCTTAGATACAAATATCTGTCCTGTTGCTATGGTAGCCAATGCGTTGACTTTATGGACTTTCACGGCGGAATTTGTCTCCGCTTGCTTGCGAAATGGCAAAATGCCGACAATGTATCAGAGCGTCTACTGTCCAGGTTCCAGAGAACGCAACGCAGAAGTTGGAAAGGAGAAATTTCACTCAGACATAACGATTGAACCGATTAAACGCGGAAAATTGGGCAAGGAATATCTCAGTGAGATGACCAAAGCTATCTCTCAAATCAAAGCGACTCAGATGGATAGCGTCAAAGAAGCAGCAAGCTTAGCTGCTGAAGCCATAGCAAATGGCAAAAAAGCCTACGCCGCACTTATGGGACACATGCCGCCGGGCGTTCCTGGCGGTTACGGTGACCCCGGAATTTTTGTAACACGCGGCTTTTCCGATGAAGCACTTCAGCCGGGCGATTTTATCGCTCTGATCGAATATATCTACGCGCCAAGAGAACGGTTGGACAAAATCAAGGCAAAAGGCGCTCGCTCTGTATGGGTAGGCGTTCCGATGGGAGATGACTTAGATTACCAGGGGCTTGATGTCTTCATCGACCCATTCTGGAGATTCGGCGACGCTATGGTGGAAATTCCAGGGTACGATGTGAAAGTCATACCTCCATCGGGTGTGATTCAATCTATGATTTATTGGATGTTGTCAGGTGAAGCGGCGCAGATTTGTGTGGACAAGGGAGTTGAACTTACAATTAATCGAAGGCCGTGGTAGTGAGAATTTTACTATAATAGTTGACTTTGGTAGATTTCAGCGGTAGACTAAGATTCTATCCTGGCTTTTATGAGATTCCCCTTACCAAAGGGGGTTGTAGAGCAGGGGGTTATCCAAATTAGAAATTTGGGTTACAATTGCATCTCATTTTAATTTACCAAAGTCAAGTTATTACTTAGGTAAAAAAGAGGATAGTTCCTAAATCTATGGACAAATGTTCCATGGGCATGGAGCTAACAGAGGACGATAGATAATACTATCGTAGCAGATGGATAGGTCATTACACCTATGGATGTTATTCCAGTCTGTAGCTCTGTAGTCTAACATTAAGGGTAACTGAAAAGTGAAAGTGTGTTAGATGTCTTGTCCAAAAAATAGTCGATTATTTTTTGGACAAAAAGATGTAAAAAGCCTATTTATCAATCTCGAGGAGTACCTAACTCTCATATTCAGGAGGTCATAAAAGACATTATGAATGGTTTCGATACACAAGCTACTCAACCCAAGGTTTATGTAAAAAACAAAAATGGCCATCCTCTGATGCCTTGCAAACCCGCCAAAGCAAGAAAATTACTAAGAGACGGGAAAGCAAAAGTAGTCAATCGTTGTCCATTTACAATTCAACTTCTTTGGGATTGCGAAGAAAATGTGCAAGAAGTCACCGTTGGTCTTGACAAAGGCAGTCATGTTACTGGCTTAAGTTGCATTGGCAACGGACAAATACTTATGTCTGCTGAAATCCATCATCGAACGGACATCAAAGATAAAATGGACCAAAGGAGAGTGTCTCGACGGAATAGGCGAACTCGCAAATGGTATCGTCCTAAACGTTTCAACAATCGTGCTTCTTCAAAACGTAGTGGTCGTCTACCACCTTCAATAAAAGCTCAGTCCGAAGAAGTAATTAGAGTTGTGCGTAAAATCCCTTTGCCAATCAGTCATATTGTTGTTGAAGATGTGCAGGTCGATATTGCTCGCTTAAATAACCCTGATTTACAAGGGAAAGAATATCAACAATCGAATCGTCTTGATGAAAACCTGAGAATTGCTACATTGATGCGGGATGGTTATCAATGCACGCAGTGTGAAAAGAAGAACATACAATTGGATGCTCATCATATCATCTGGAAAGAACACAGTGGCAAGGATACGATTTCAAACCTTCTAACACTTTGTCGGCCTTGCCATCGCAAGGTGCATAAAGGCAAACTTTCCCTTGCTGTTGAAGGTGCAAGCGGCTTTGAGGATAGGATAGCCCAACGAACAATGCAGGGGAAAACGTATCTCTACGAAGAGTTAAGTCAAATTGCTTCGTTTTCAAAAGTTTTTGGCTATCAAACATCGGAATATCGTAAAGCTCTTGCTTTACCTAAAGGCCACGGTGTTGACGCTTTGTGTGTTGCTACGTTAGGAACGGGTGAAGTAATTGATGTCGGCCTGTGTAGTCCTGAGTCCGCGAAGCATCGCGAACTTCCCTTCGATCCTTCACAAGCTCAGAGCTTGTCCTTGAGCCTGCGAAGGAACGAAAACTTTTACTTAGTCAAGTTTAGGCCTCGACAAACACGTCGCCAATATCACGACTTACCGCGCAAATGGGTAGGACGTGTTCGGTATCAGATAAATTCTCAGTTAGAAGGCTTTCGCAAAGGAGACATTGTCAGAGTAAAAGGTAAATGGGTTAAACAAATCAACTCAATTTACAGTAATGGTTACCTTGCTTTTGCACGAGTTTCTGGTTCGCCAAATTCCGCAAAACCTAAAGACTGCCAATTATTAAAACGAGGACAAACCGTGATGTGGGAAAAAGCGGTATAGTTGTCAATGTATGGCAAAAATTCTCTACATTTTCAAAGACTTATTTCGATACTCAACCCCATGAGGGCTACAAATTCCACGGATAATCCGAGTCGCATTCCGTTCCGCGCAGTGGCGTTAGGGCTTTTCTTGCTTTTAGTCAATTGTTACTGGACGACAGCCGCGGAGATTAAATACAGCATGGGTGATGCTTCCACACTCCCTTTATTTATCTATCCTATCTTCATTTTATTCATTACAACTGTCTTAAATCTCTTGTGGCGGAAATTTTCGCCTTCTTCTTGCCTGCGTAAAAACGAATTGCTGGTCATTTATATAATGGTTGTTGTATCCTCTACATTTTTAGGCGAAAGTATGTTGGCGGGGATGCTGGGGAGTATCACCTATCCTTTTCGATACGCCACGCCGGAGAACGAATGGAAAGAGTTATTTTTTAAATATATTCCATCCTGGCTCACGGTGAGGGATGAAAAGGTTTTGGAGGGGTTTTATAGAGGCGAATCGAGTATCTACTTTTATGATAATCTTAAAGCTTGGTTTTTTCCTCTTGCCGCGTGGGGAGCGTTTACCTTTGCGCTGGTTTTTATCATGCTGTGCATCAATATTATCCTTCGGAAGCAATGGGGCGAAAGAGAGAAATTAGCTTTTCCCATTATTCAACTGCCGTTAAAGATGACTGAGGAAAACGGTTTATCTCGCTTCTTTTCAAATAAGGTGATGTGGATAGGATTCAGCATCCCCGCTGTTATTGACCTGATTAATGGTTTCCATGATATTTACCCCGCTGTCCCTTCCATGCAGTGGATTAAATATCAGTGGGGATTTTTTGGCCGCTATTTCACGCAAAAGCCCTGGAATGCTATCTCAAGCGAAGGTTTATCGTTATATCCGTTCGCCATCGGTATTGGATTTTTTCTGCCAGTGGATTTGCTATTTTCCTGCTGGTTCTTTTATCTCATCAGGATGGCGGAGCGTATTTTCGGCAGTATTGCGGGATGGCAAACGCTGCCGCAGTTTCCTTACTTCGATGAACAGGGTTCAGGGGCATGGATTGGACTGTGTATTATTGCCCTTTGGGCAAGCAGAAAATATCTAAAAGAGGTATTTTTTTTTGCGGTGGGACGAAAAGCGAATCTTGCCGATACTGATGAGCCGATGAAGTATAGAAATGCGCTTTTCGGGATTGTTTTGGGCCTGGTATTTTTACTCTTCTTTTGCGATAGGGCAGGTA